>Ga0214545_1008228_pt1 | contig 16815 bp, 4 predicted proteins | sample CNSS4metaG_FD_160064 | JGI IMG/M metagenome (GOLD analysis project Ga0214545, IMG submission 160064) | Root nodule microbial communities from cowpea collected in UCLA plant growth center, Los Angeles, California, USA - CNSS4 | ecosystem: Host-associated > Plants > Roots > Nodule | place: USA... | reverse complement strand
CATTCTGATAGTCAAGTAGTTTAAAGGTCACCAGTATGTAATTTTTGAAAAAATTAAAATTTTACCTTAAAATAATGCTCACCTATTATATATATATATATATATATATATATATATAATATTTTAAATATTATAATTCTGATAAATTGTAATAAAGTTAAGTCGATACATGCTAACTTATTATGTTGAAGTTCAGATGGGTTAATTTAAGTCAAAGGTTAAGATAGATCTATTCAAACTGAAAGTCAATCTTGACTAATGTGGGTGAAGGTCGAGACAGACTTACCTAAATTAAAAGTTCAACAATATATTTAAAAACAATATTTTTTTCATAATGTTTAAAAAAAAATATCCATGGGTTAGTTCTAGCTCATAGTACTTTTGTAGACTTTTTGGTCTTATAAATTTTTTTAATGGGAAGTTTTTTGTCCTATAGACTTTTTAGGCTCCAAAATGTGGGTTAAGTCAAACCATGTGGACTGAATCAAATTAAGAGATATAACGAGGAACTCTCTTCTGCTTAAGGGTTCATCTCATTTTCACCAAGGTAATGAGTGATTCTGATTTATAGGATGCACAAACTTAATTTTGTAATGATATATATATATATATATATATATATATATATATATATATATATATATATATATAAGTAATAAATTTAAATATTATTTATATGAAACATGAAATTTTTTTATTTTCTTAAAGTCATCAAAGAAAGGCACAACTATGTTTTTAAGAAGTTTAGTTATACGTTAAAATTACAATTTAAATATTTTAAATTTTTTCAATAATAATAATTTTTGGATAAAATTATCCCACTAAATTAGAAAGAAAAAACCTTTCATCGTATTAATATTTTTAGTTTATGCTAGAACTTAAATACAATGAGAGAAGCATAGAGAGGTCGACCCCATTTTGATTACGACTAAATTTGGCTTGTCAATAGGGTGGTCATGTATGTTGATCTGGTTCGTTTTGATCTGTCTTACATTTGATCCACAAAAAAGTGTCAATTTATCCCGTCTCGGTGTTAGAAATGCAGACCAATAAATTCACCTTCAGGTCAATCCAAAGAAGAAAGAATAAGGCGATCTAAACGAAACTTATAATTTATTCTTTCAAAACCAAATAATAATTACATTTTTTGAATTTTTGATTTTTTCATTTGTGACTATTATATTTTTTTTTATTGAAATTTGAGTTTTATTAATTGTAATGGCATTTATCTGAATGCTTAATCAATATACATACATAATGATTACAAATCACTCTTGTTGCATAATGAAGTATTTGTTTTTCTATTTAATACTAATATATATACTTCTTTTTATAATTTAAATTTATGTAGTTTATGTTGATCGACCTGCTCTGCCTTATCATTGATTCGTGCGACCAAAGGTTATGCGAACAAGTCAAAATATGTCATTAGACTAAAAAACTCAACTCATCCCACATTTTTAACGTATTTGTGGGTTGGCTAGCCTTGTATATCCATTCCCAACTCTTAGTATAAAGTTGAAATGAATTGATTCCTATAAAATGTCTAAAATTTCAAAGTTCTTTTATTTCATATAATTGTGGATTTACAAGTCGGTTCATATAAATTCAAAAAAGAAAGGAAGAAAAAAAAAAGTCCTTTATAATTTTTTGATCTTAAATTTAAATATCTTATAATTGCAATAATTTACATAAAGTATAATAATTACAAAAATAAAGTAAAAACTAATAATTTACTATTTATTATAAATAAATAAGAAAATATACCATAACACAAATAATTTATACTTGTAAATATATAATATTAATAAAATACGAAATAAAAATATTTAATTATATACATGAACTAACAAACTCAAATATCTAACCCATTATACCAGATACGAAACTAACTTTTATGGTTGGTCTAAGGTTAATATCTAAATATTATTATTTACTTGCAATATGTAAAGAATGTGTGATTTTTTTCTTATATATTTTAATTCTTTCTCTTTATAAACATTTACAACCTCAGATCATGTCCATTTATTAGTTGTTTTTATGGTTCTAAATATAGTATGTAAAGACTCTAATTCTAAACACGGACACTCCAACACTCAAATCAACCAAGTGCGTCAGATAGTAATTAATGTGGTAATTAATTAACGTAATTTACTTTATGTAACATGTTATTTATACTACTATTTATGAGTCCGTACCTAGATGGTCTAGGTCATGTGGCTCAATTACCTTGTTTGAACCTACTTTAAACCTTTATTCTTAACTTAACCAGAATTTGTCAGTGTTAGTAGTCTGGTCATATTCTTTTAGGCTAAATACATGTTGGCTTAACTATTCCATTTTGATGTGGTGTTTGATCGTATAATTTATTTGTTTATGTATTTTTGGAATATAAATGTGTGTCATGACGATAATATTGACGACTACCTAAACTTGGAAGTATACAACTTCACTTTAGGGCCGACCCATTCATATCCTCCTCTCTTCGACAAGCACGACTTAGTTGCCTTGTCATGGGATCAACTCTCGTCTTTGTTATAATCTCTCGGTTCACATGGGATAAGCTTCGAGAACGACCAGACAAAGAACTAATACTACTCAACCTTAGTGTATCTCTCACATATGGCAAATGCGTATATTATTTATACACCTTTCTTTGTGATGCTTCGCCTCCCATCTCTTCAGCTCCACTATTAGATCTTATCATACCCAAGTGCCAACGGTCATGACGGTTTCACACTCCACAATTTGACAACCATCAATCAACCATCTTCGTTGCTACGTTTTTTAGGCTAGGGTCTACTATACCTATAGGGGCAAATAGCTAAAGAAATACAATTTTTCATTGTACATGATAACTAGGACGAAGACCAAATACTAGAATTATAATAGCCAGACCAAAGGTCGACATCATGATAGCTTTCTACAAGGCTTCAACATATGACATGTTAAGCTTCGGTCACAGATTCAGTTACAAGTTTGGTCACTGATTTGGTCGGTAAATCAGTCACTATAAATCAACAACGAACAAAATAATGACTGATTTATTTAGTCACTAAATCGGTCAATGTTTCCATTAATGATCGATTTTTTAGTCACTATTTACAATTTTTCTTGTAGTGCTAGTGTAGTGAACATGTTTGAGCACATCTAGGCTATGTCCAAGTACACCTCGGCCACCTAAGGCGACATGCATTCGACCTAAATGAATCCAGCCAGGCTACTGACACAAGCAAATTATGGGTAAGTTAAGAGTAAAGGTTTAAAGTAGGTTCAAGCAAGGTAATTAGGCCACGTGGCCTAGGTCCATCCACATAAGGGATCATGAATAATAGTATAAATAACATGTTATACGAGATAAATTAATTACGTATTGTAGGTGACATCAATTGTTGAGTGGCGGAGCCAAGTGAGTCGAGTCACAATCAAATTGTGATCCTTGAACTGATATGCTCTTACCACTAAATTTTAATATAAATATCTATACTTAATTTTGTAAATCATTTTAAATATCAATACCGTTAACAATGTTAATAATTTTTTGCTAAAAATGACCTAATTGAGGCATATTTTCAAAAATTGGGACTCAATTGACACCTTTTTAAAAGCGGACACCAAACTGACACATCTAAATGGAAGAAGTGGGTACCATCCGATTAATTAAACCTAAGTAAAAAAAGTTGCATCCTGATTAATAACTATAATTTTTAACCTAATGATAAGTGTTCAATCTGACAATTAGAATCAAAGTTAAAATTACGTATTTAATTCCTAATAAACAATTATTACAGGTTGAACATCTAAATGAAAATGAGTACCAAACTGATACATCTAAATGAAAGTGGGTATTATATGACTAATTAAATTTAAGTAAAAAGAGTTACATCCTATTTAATAACTATAGTTTTTGACCTAATGATAAATGTTTTATATGACAATTAGAATCAGATTTAAAATTACCAATTCAATTTTTAATAAATAATTATTACGGGTTGATCAATTATCGTTTGATTGAGGCGAATTCCAAACCCTCGTTCCTATCTCATGAAAAATTGAAGTAAAAGAAATCATTCTCCATTCAATAGAGAATATTGAGGTCCAACCATAAACATAATGGCTTCACATTTATTATGCACCATTTACGGAAATCACATTTATGTGACTATTTGTCTTCTTTGACTTTTACAAAAAAGTTTCTTACTCCACCGACTAATTAAGACTTTTTCCCTGCACACTTATTTCTTATTTACTAGTAATTTGGTGGGTATGATAAAAAATAAAATAAAAAGTTGGTGGGTGAGAGCATCCAATAATTCTGTTTTTTAAATGGACCACCTCTAAGTTCCAAAAGATTTTTGTAACTTTCTATAAAATTATAAACATTATTTAAAAATTAAAATAAATGACACAAAATATATTCAATATATTAAAGTTAATAAAGAGTCCACATTATTAACGAATAAAACTTAATTGAAATCTTACAAGCATTAAAGATTCCTGCATTTCACTATTCTAATTATAAAAACTTATTACTTGAAAATTTCACTCACCACAGACACTTACTATAAAATTTGAAAAGTTATTTTAACAAAACTGATTCTGTGTTGGTTGCGACATTAAGAAAATGATTACTTTTTTGAGGATTTGGATTGCATTCTTCGAGGAATATAGAATTATAAATGAAAACCTAAGAGTGATAAAAATAATTCTTAAGTACTAATAAGACAACATTAGATTTTGCTATGGGACAAGTTCATCCAATGCAATGTAAACACATTAAAGATGTCTTTGGAAGCTGCAATGTTATTATATTACAAACCAATAATTAGAACTATATCCCCAAATATATTATATATCTTGCAACTACTATAAATATGGACAATGACTTCATATACTTGCCATAATAGTAAAAAGAAAGAAAAGGGAAAGAAGTTAAGAAGTACTAATAAAGACAACTTTAGATTTGTTCGTGGATCCAATGCAATATAAAAACATTAAAGACGTCTTTCGAAGTTTGGGAACTCTTATATTATATAAATTGAGAATTCAAGTAATTCCATATTTGGATAAGCCAGGAATCTAACGTGTATATGATCCACGTGGGTCAAATCAATAATTTTTTTAATTATATATCTTCACTTTATAGTAGTGATTGAGATCTTATTATTATTATTTATACTTTCATTTATTTGAACTAAGAAAAATGTATATACAATGAAACCAAATACACATCTCTTGTATGATTTTACTTTTTGAGTTCTTGAAAGATAGTAACATCATAGTCTCGTTCAAACCTACCACAAACCCTGTCTGTCGTAAGTGACAAAATTTTAATTTCACATATTTAATATATTAGTTAAAATAAATAATTTTATACCAATTTCTATTTAATCGAGTGACTACATTTGCATGTACATATAATACAAACTAATCTATTTATTTAAAGAAAATTTTGTATGAAAAGTTGTTCAATAGACATAGATACTATAATGAAAATGATTAGTTCCTGATTCAACAAACTAAGCAAAGTTCATAATAGAAAAAAAAACTATAATGATACTATATAATGTTTTATGAAATAGGATCCATACAGTCTATACAAAATGTTTAAAGAAAACCGCAAATAAAATAAATATTTTAGGATAAAATTATATGGTTAAACATGATGAAATTATAGAACCAGATTGTGCAACAATGGTCATTAAATACATTATATATTGATTAAAAACGACATATTTTATTAGTTTGTGATCCAATCTTACATATATAGTGATATGATATTACATATTATATTGATTCTTATTAAAACAATGTAGTATATTGTATATAATTCTTTAGAAATGTATTTGGTAAAGACATTTTTTTAGAAGTGATAGAAAAATGCATTTTATTTGAAAGAAAAGAGTTTATGATGTACAATAATGTGATGATGTGTATGGCCCTTGGGTGATGGAATATGGAGAGAGTTTGTGTGATGGAGGGAGGGTTTGGGAGAGGTGGGTGAAGAGTTATGGTTCCTTTTGAGAGATATTTTAGGGTGCATGGGCCATTGCCATAATATATGGAAAAGAAAAGAGAGAGAGAAGAACACAAAGTCAGCCATGTTCCTTCCTTCTGGCTGTGGCCCAAACCCGTTTTAAGTCAGCTCATACCTTTCTCTGTCACTCACTGCCCCACAACTCTCACGCGCTTTAACCCTTGCATATATATTCAACAAATAATTATGATTTTAATTCATAATCATATATTCTGTTTTTATTATATATATATATATTTACCTAGAAAAATTGTTTATATTATCATTGTAAGTAATGGTAAAGTATTTTTAGAGTCTTAAGATGGATTTAAAAAATAAAAGAAAAATGAATACAAGTGTTGAATAATGTAGAGAAAGAAAGAATATAGATTCTGGAAAGTTGGATAGATATTTTCCATGATATTGAGGCCAAGGCACTAGGCAACACCAGGATCTCAGTGGGAGTGATGCAGTAGATTATAAGCTGGGCGCGTGGATAGAGATAGACACTCTTTTCACTTCACAATCCCTATGGACCCAAACTTCCCCACCACTGTCCCTGTTTAAATCTCAAATCTTTACTAATTTTTATTTTTATTCTTCAAATAAATAAATAAATAAATAAACTTTTTTTATTATTTCAAAATAAATAAAAAAATATTTCATTGTTATCCAAAACAAGAACTGCTTTTTCTGCTCAACTTTGTTTGCTTCTCAACCCCTTTCTTAAATCTCAGAACCATCACTCACACACACAGCATCGTCGTCATCATATCACAACTCAAACAGGAGAGAGAAAGTGAAAAAAAGAAACTTTTTTTAGAGAGAGAAAGAGAGGGTAGCCCTAGAAAAATATGCAACCAGATAAGGACTTTTGCAGCCGAGACACTGCAGAAGAGTTATAGAGAGAGAGAGAGACTTAGTTTACTTTTCCTTTTCAATTTTCAAGATTTATTTTTTATTTGTTTTAAGCTCTTTTTTTTTTTCATTGTTGATAAGTATTTTGCTTCGTGTTGCACTGACACCCTGGTTCTCTCACCTCTTTTTTCTCTGTGTAACTCTGCCACCACACTCTTCATTTCCCAAGAGTAAGAAAAAAACTGTACAACTTTTTTCTTTTGATTCAATCACTAGCTTCCATTTCCTCACAGGTGGAACTGTGAATGTGCACCACAGCTTTTTGATCCTGTTGTTAAAATGTTAGTATGATTCCTTTCCCCTTTTCTTTGTATCTGCACGTTGAAACCCATGTTACATTCTCTCTCTTGTGTCTCTGGGGCGTTGAATCTGTCCTAGTTTTAAACCCAATTCTCCAAAGTTTGTAATTTTTCCCCTAGCAAAACCGTTGTGGTTGATAATTGACTCGTTTCTCTGTAATTTTTTGCGCTCCTTTTGGTGTGATATTGCATTTTCTGCTCTGTTTACGAACTGCGTTTGGAAGCTTTTCTATTGCATTGGCCTTAGAGTAATTCTTTCATTTTGTTATTTTCTCCACTTGTTTTTTTTCTGGGTGTTTTAGTTGCTTGGTTTTAAAGATTTATGATGGATGTTGGTTAGAGTGGATCTTTTTTCATGTTCTTCTGGTCCTGTACCTTGAACATGAAGCCTCTTTTGTTGTTTCTTATAGTTTGGTAAGCTGTAAGTAGTTTCTTTTATTTTTTTTGTCTTCTCTTGGACATGTCCATATTGCTGTGCTGTTAGAGAGTAGTTCTCCTGTTTGTGTTTATGCCTTCTTGCCTTTCCATCTTTTCCTCTGATCTATCTTCGACTCTATGCTTTGTCTTGTACATGTGTGGATGCATTTATGTATTTTATAGAGCGATGGCATCAATGAGAAATTTTATGTGCTGGAAACTTCACTATTTTGATATTGAGGACTTATTTTTGTTCTTCTCAAGCTACAGTTACTTGCAGCTGATGTAATTTAAGAAATTTTGTTGACTCTCTTGTTGGTCATTGCTAATTGGATTTCATACTTTTTATGGTATTCTGATGTGATGGTGTTTTCTTTCTCCAAAATTTATCACTACACTCTATTTGGGAACAGAGCTAGGTGATAGTTTTCGGTGTATTGAATATCGGGGTGGAAGTTTCTTGTGAAAGATTGTGAAGGCAATTGAAGTAAATGCATGGATCGTGGGGACCAAATGGCGTTATCCGGGTCTTACTATATGCAGCAAAGGGGAATTCCTGGATCTGGAGCACAACCTGAGTTGCATATGTCACCTAATATTCGACCACTCTCCAATCCGAATCTACCATTTCAATCCAGCATTGGCAGTGGTTCCATTGGATCCACATTGCCATTAGAGTCTTCTTCAATTTCAGCTCATGGTGTGAATATGGGAGCTCCTCCTGGAGCACCTCCAGGGGAACCTGTTAAAAGGAAGAGGGGAAGGCCTAGGAAATATGGCACTGATGGAACTGTGTCATTGGCATTGACTCCAACTCCAACATCATCTGCTCACCCTGGAGCCTTGGGACAGAGCCAGAAACGTGGCAGAGGTCGACCACCTGGTACTGGGAAAAAACAGCAGTTGGCTTCTCTTGGTAAATCTCTATTGCAATGCAACTCTTTGTTGTTACTGATCATACTTATTTGAAAAGCTGAAAGGTTGATGAGTTAACAATTTTGCAAATCCTTCTCTTTGTCTTATTTGGTTGAAAGTTGTTTTTAGCTGAATATTTGTTTATTCATTTTGTATGTTGACATGCTATTATCATCCGATTACCTGGATGAACAATGGCAGAGTGGCTTTAAATCCCAACACAGTATGCTATATATTATTAATTTCCATGATTTTTTTGTCCTGATCCTCAAGAGAGAGATGCATCTTTTTTTAAGTTCTTTAGACTATTTTTGTAGAATTGTTACAGAAAACAAATGTGTTTTGTTTAGCTTATGCTAGAGAATTAATTATTTTTCCAGGTTTCAAATGGTTTTCGGTTAAAAAAGTTATCATTTTCACACAAGTAATCTTTCCAAATCATGCACTGCAACCTTATTCAGTAATCACTGCCTCAGATTGTTATAATTGAGCTATTTGAAGAATAAATTTACCACATTTACAAATTAAAAGTTTCTAACCAAGTACACATACAAGTTTGGTTGCATGTGAGATAAATGATCGGAATTGTACGTTACAATAATTACATAAAACATAAGATTTTGAGGAGTTGTCTGGTTTGAAAAAAATGTTTCTATTTTCACATTTTAATTGTACTTTTATTTACGAAAGTGTGACCATATTTTTCTATATTTTCTAAGGTTTGCATAGAAAACAGTGAAAACAATAAAAGTTGTTTTTACTATTTCTTATACAAATTTTGAAAACAGAAAATAAAATGAAAACAATGTGACAATTTTGTAATTAAAAGTGAAAACTAGAAAATGAAAACAGAAAATATTTTCTCAAAACAAAAGGCCATTGGATTTCTATCTCCTACTGTTTTGATTAAGTATGACAAGTTGGATTCTTGAGTTCTATGTGTGCTTCATATTCCTTTTATAGATTGTATTTCTTTTGTTGTAAGGCCTTGTTCCCACTTGTGAGGTACTGGTCGGTTCCCTAATGGATTCTGAAATTAAAGCTTATCTAATTCTAACCAGAAGCAAGTTAAAATTTAACAATATTTGGTGGCACTTACATATAGTTAGAATAATGGTTCATAAGTTTTCTTTGTTCTCCAGATGCACCCTCTAACCTTGTGAGTGTCTAATGCATTTATATACCTTTGTTTTTGATGTTTTGAGCTTTTACTGTTATCAGGTGAATTGATGTCTGGTTCTGCTGGGATGGGATTCACTCCTCATATAATCAACATTGCAAGTGGAGAAGTATGTGAATATTTTTTATGAATTTGAGTGAAAAATAAATCTATCTGTTTTGGTGGTGTATGTTGGAGGGGAAGTAGATGAAAAAGAGACCTGTTTATTCTAATTATTCTTGGTCAAGTATTATTAGTGCATTATATCTTGGTATCAGTGACATAATAAGATTCATAAAACAATATGGTTCCCAGTATTTTTGTTCTCTGATTTAGGTTAAACTATTTATGCATGTGCTTAATTATTAATGCAACCAAGGTTTGGCATCTATGGCCCAAGAAAGGTGGCACTTTGTACTATTTGTCTCTCAAAATAATGATAACTTAACTGTTAAATACTAAACAGCCACTCATGTTTTTGTACCTTTTTTCTCTTAAAAGGAAAAGTAGAGTTAGTAATGCCAAAACCATGTTGGTTGACTTTGTGCAATATCTTCTTGTATTTATGTAAATATAAACAAATTAATCTTCTAAACTTGTCTCCACTGTAGGACATTGCAACAAAAATCATGGCATTTTCTCAGCAGGGACCTAGAGCTGTTTGTATTTTGTCAGCCAATGGCTCTGTCTCAACTGTCACACTTCGGCAGCCATCAACTTCAGGAGGCACTGTCACATACGAGGTTTGGCATTTTCTCTGTGTTATGTATTTGTTGAAGAAGATGCAGATAGAGCATGTTTGGAATCTCAACTTAAATTTAGTAAAACGATTTGTTTTTTCTTCTGAAAAAACTAGCCATTTTTGTAAATCTGAAAGTTCGTCTCATAAAAATATATAAAAAGTTTCTTGAGAATATAAAGCTTCATATCATACATATTCTTTTCTTATCTAGAAAGCTGATTTTTAGATGTATTCAAAGGAAATTAATTATCTTAACTATTTTTTTATTAAACTCACCAGCTAAAACTATTGTTATAATCGATAGTACATATGATTGATTATTAAAATAATCTACTTTTGCAACTGTCCTCTGCACACTATTATAGGTTCATATGGAACTGTGATCACATAAAGACACGTGTCTACATTTATGCATGCGGCCATGCATAATATTTCACGAAATTAAATGGCAATCCTTTATGGAAACACTATGATTGATTGATTAAAATTTTGCATTTGTGATGTAGAAGAAAGCCTTAGAACACTTTTCGTGCATGCAAAGAAAAAACTGACTGAAACAGAATTTTTAAACTTGAAGCATGATTTTTATTGGACAAATAATTCATAAATAAATACATTAGAATGTATTTCCTCCATTCAGGCTTGTATACAAAATGGCTTAGTGGTACTACCAACAAACTTCAATCTCTCGGACTATTGAAACAAAGGAATCTTTTGCATTGAATTTTTTTGACCTTCTGAGTTACCATGCCTTTTTTGGTTGGTGGGAACTTAATTCCAATCCAAGGATCTTTTTGACCTTCTGAGTTACCATGACTTTTCTGGTTGGTGGGAATTTAATTTCAAGGGAGAAAGTGCAGGCTTCAAACAGGGCCGACCTAACATTTATTTATGCCTGAACAAACTTTAAGATAGAACTTTTCAAGCCTAAATAATAATATCACAATTAATATAATTTTATTTGACATTTATCTGTCAAACATTTTCAAATGCAATTAAGGTATCCTTTACCAAGTCATAACTCTATTATGATAAAGTTTATCTCAGCATATATATTTGATTGCTGGTGGATTTTTGATTTGATAGGGGCGCTTCGAGATAGTGTGCCTTTCGGGCTCTTACTTGGTCACTGATAGTGGTGGCTCACGCAATCGAACTGGTGGACTGAGTGTGTCCCTTGCTAGTCCTGATGGTCGTGTCATTGGTGGAGGAGTTGGTGGAGTTCTTATTGCATCAAGTCCTGTTCAGGTAACACCATTTTCAGTGTTGCCATCAAATCTTGTAAAGATGATATCTTGATTCATATCTCTGATTCCCACATGTTAAAAATAAAAACTTTCCAGCTACTCGTGTTGAAAGTTATGGACCCATTTGTGACAACTTTGTTTTGTATAGGAAATCACTTCTTAAGAGGATAATCACTTTCAAAAGTTTTTCATGTGTTTTTGTTTCGAGCTTTCGAACTAATCAAAAGCTATTCTGAGTAGCGAATCATAAAATCATCTGCTTCTTTCTTTCAGAGAGTGTTTTTCTTTTATAATTGCAAACAAACATGAAAAGGTAGATTATTCACAGATCAGGATCGTATTAGACTGAATTAGTGATGGTTATAGGTGGTGGTTGGGAGTTTTCAATGGGGTGGATCAAAGACGAAGAACAAGAAGAAGGAAAGCTCGGAAGTTGCAGAAGTTGCTGTGGACTCAGATCATCAGGGAGTTCATAATCCAGTGGCACTGAACAGCATCTCACCAAATCAAAACCTTTCTCCAACCCCTTCATCTTTGAGTCCTTGGTCTCAATCACGACCGTTGGATATGCGTAATTCCCATGTGGACATTGACTTAATGCGTGGGTGACACACTTCATTCAATACACACTAGTGCTGTGTATATATATTTCAGATTCATGGTCACTCATCTAATTTTGTTGTAGTAGTAATGACAGAGTGGGAAGTGCCAACAACACAGTAGAGCCAGCTGACTTTCGCAATTGATAAATCTCACGTATCCCTACACCCATCATTATTGACTTGGGGTTGTACTCATATTTTTGTAGCTGTGAGGAATTTTAATTTGAAGATTGTATGTTCTTGATTGGTAATGATACAATTTATGTCCTATTTGGAAAAATAATTGACATTGGGGTAGATGTTTTATGTGGTTTAGGAGCATCGATTGTGAAACAATATCTACCATGTGATTTTTGTCGTAGAACCGTCTTCTAAAAGGAAGTGACAATGGGAGCAAGGAGATTTAGTGTTGAGAGTTTGGTAATGTTGTGGGGTAGTGAGATTGTAGATTACATGCATTGTACACTCCATGATCAACCTGCATTATTCTTAGCCCAACCATACGTAAAATATGTTGGTAATGAAAGGGTAAAAGGTAATTAAGAAAGGAAAATAGAAGGATATTGTGATATATACAAACACATTATACATAGACAAAGAAAAGTAAAGTTTTTGCCAAATAGCTTACAATACAGAAACATATATAGACTTTTACATAAACAGTACTGTTATAATATCAAGCATCAGACCATGTGATGTCAAAGCCACCCCATTCATTTGGTGGCACTCCCAATGCTTTCCAGACAGCCCTAGAAGCATCAACAATGTTGTTGGGACATGGAGGTTGATAGTCATGGTCTGCATCACATCCCTTAGTTGAGTCACACTCATCAACCACCATGGCCACCACACTTCTTCCATTTCCACTAATGGTGATGTTTTGGAGGCACCTGCTTCTGTGGTTGAACCACCCTGTAGACAGTGCCACCACAGGTGTGTCATCAGAATGGTATTGGTTGTCACATTCTGAAGGGCCACCACCATCTCCACCCTTCTCAAAACTGTTCAGAGTCAGGTAAGCCTTGGTGTGGGTGGACATAGGTGGTGAACATTCATATGTTGTGTAAAGTTTTCCTTCTATGCAGCAATCTGAATCATTCTCTTGGTTGCATTCTCCTGCTGGTGCTTTCTTACCTCTGATTCTCCCACTTGGTCGACACTTTTGAGCCTCAGATGCAAAACTACTTGTTAAGATGAGACTAACTAATAAAATCAAGGATGCCTTTGAACAAAACCTCTTCATTCTATCTATCAACTTCTCTGTTTCTACACTTTGTTCTTCTTTTTAGTGTTTGATGTTTGAATATGAAGATTTTAGCTTGTATATATAGAGGCTTCTTGATCAGGTACATGATTTTGCTTCGAAATATTGGTTTCTTTTAGGGTCAAGCAATGATTTATAAATTGTCTTGTATTGTCAAAATGACAAGCAGAAATTCAAATAACGTTTTATTTGGATTTGGAACATATATCTCCGCTTGTTGCATATTATTTGGATGCTAACATGTGAAACATTGTTGTTGTAGTTAAGAAAACTTGTTTTCTGATTTTGAATGGCGCCAAAAGGTTAGTCTAAATTAATAATAAAATAAAAACTTGCATGGCCTTGGACGTTAATCCATATAAAAATTACCAAACCTTTGTTTATTACGAATGCCTCCAACTTATTGCTCTCCTCTTCTTTCTTTTCTCTACCCAAATTAAAGCTACATATCCCTTTACAATGGTGTGGACCTTTTGAATCTTATGTAGAGTCAGATAAATATATAAGGACCAATAGAAATCATTTTTGTTAATTAAATTACAATTAAAAACCTTTTTTCCGGTACTATACATACAATTTATGTAAGACTTTTCAATTTATTTAAGAAAGCAAAAATATGTTTGTTTTAGTTTTATATTTTTGGTGAAATCAAATATGAAACATTTTTATTAAAAAAGTGTTAAAAATTGGACTTTAAGCATAACTCAGTTTCACAAAAATCAGCTTGTAAGGTCATCTGTTTATATATTATGTACAATAAATTGACCTTATCTCTTGTTGATGTAAGATCTCTAACACACTCCCTTATATTGAGAGGTATATATATTTGGAATGTAAGACTAGATATTAATGAGGTCCGAGATATATACAATAAATTGTACCAATATTGGGAATAATAGATCAAAAAAGAAAATTGCTAGAATAAACTCTAAATCATAATTTTGATATTATTATAAGAGATAAACTTTAAATCTAATTAAATTTTACAAAATAATTTGTAAAATGAGATTCTAATTTGTAAGATGAGATTTGTTATGCACAAATATAAAAACAATAAGTTGGATACTTTCTCTAACCACAACAATAAATTCTACTTTTGGAAGAAGTTAGGGATAACTTTCATGGGAGAATATAGTTTGTTTGGAATTCTCTTTCACGTAAAGAATTGAGGTGAAACTTCTATTGCTTTTGATTTATTCATTCCTTGCAAACTCTATAGAGGTTTAAATTGATGACCATGCATGGTTAGCTAAAGCACGTATACAAATTCAACTATCTTTCATTTTCTCCTAGACTCTCAGAGCAACTACCGACCCTCATTTTTAGCAAGGTTCGTTACTCTTTTCATCAATCTCACATTTTTACGATGTCTCTTTTTACTACAATTTTAAGTTCGCTGTGGTAATCCGTGCTATGCATAGGTGAATTTCATATTACTAATATATGAACTTAGGTCTAAATAATATTCCATGCTACGAAGAGTTTTCCTATTTTTATATTTTTGAGACTTTTTTCTTCATTAAACATTATACCGAGTGTGGAATAAATTTGAATCATAAATACAGTAAATTATCCTTGGAAACACTAGATGGATGAGCATGTATCCTTTTCAGGCTCATATGGTAATCATATTAGTAAATTAAATAGGGTGTTACATAGAAAGGTTAAAATGAGTATCAACTTGTGAGTTAATCCGGCTCATCACAAGTTTGAGTCAAATTGAGTTGGAGAAAATTTAGCTTTTTAAAGTGTGAGTAATTGGACCTAATTCTTTATGATTTAAATGAGATTGAGTCGAATTGAAGGTGAGTTAGTCTACAACCCATCAACAACATTATAAAATTTGCAGGTATTCACTACATTTTTTTTTTTTTTGCAAAAAGTGTTTTATATAAAATATTTTGTAAAAAAATTGATAGGAATTTGTTGCAAATTTTGTTTTCATAACAAAATTTGTAAGCATTTCCTACGAAAAAAAATTTAAAACAAAACTAATAGAAAATATGAGTTTTTTTTAACAGTGTTTGAATGTTTAGTTTATTTGTTTGTCAAATTATGTAGCTTGAGAATTTAATTTTCAATTGCTATCTTTATAACAAGAGCCGTAAAATAGTGAATACTTTGATTGCATTGCTATAAAACAAGGAGGTAAGTCGATGCACTTTGATTGTACTATAACAAATATATAAAATAAATTGAAAAAACAAAACATCCTTAAGAATGTGTCAATCTATTAACCCACCAATTTGTGATGAGTCGAGTTGGGTTAAAAAATTTTTAACTAAAAAAAATTAACCGGATTGAGTTGATTATTTTTAACTCAATTCATAATAAATCAATCCATGTCAATTGGATTGACACACTTTTATATTCCTAATGTTGCAAATCTCACATCATAAAAAGAAGAAGATAAATTAAAAGAATATAAATAAAGTAAAAGTTTCACCTTATAAACCTACTTTTACATATTAAATTAAACTTAAACTTTACTTTGTTAAAACCCCTAACAAAATTAATTAGATTTTCTGTAGTTATCAATGGTGGAGCATCTTAAGGGCTGGGAGGGACCATGGCCCCCCAAGATTTTTGAATTTTTTTTAATATTATATACATTTTGAAAATTTTGATTTTTTTAAAGTTTTTTAAAATTATAAGTAATATATTTTATACATAGATAAAAATGAAATTGTTTGTCTTTTTATTTCTTTTATAAAATATAACCAATTAATGTTAATAGATAATAAAATATAAAATAAAATATATAAAGAATAAAAATATTTAGGTTTAATTAATTTTTGGGTTAGTATTCTCATCTAAAAATGTCAAGTTAGTCATTAAGTTTTTTCTAGTCTTAATTTGATCCCGAACTTTGAAAAATTGATACAGTTTGATTATTCTCGTTAAATTTATTAAAGTGGATCAACAATTTTTATCAAGATTGATAGTGAGATTATGTTAATTACACCAACAAAACAAACTATTTTTATTTACAACTTTAATTTTAATGAAAAAATATTGATTTATTTCAAGAAATTTAATAAAAATAATCAAATTGCATTAGTTTTTCAAAATTCATAACCAAATTGAAACTAAACAAAATTGAAGGACCAACTTAACATTTTTGAACTAAAACAATAACTAAAAGAATAATTAAACCAAATATTTATTAAGATATTTTTTATGTCCTTTCTTGTTGTCTTCTTAATTTTACAAAAATTGTACTCATCTCTCACTGT
>Ga0214545_1008219_pt1 | contig 16829 bp, 11 predicted proteins | sample CNSS4metaG_FD_160064 | JGI IMG/M metagenome (GOLD analysis project Ga0214545, IMG submission 160064) | Root nodule microbial communities from cowpea collected in UCLA plant growth center, Los Angeles, California, USA - CNSS4 | ecosystem: Host-associated > Plants > Roots > Nodule | place: USA... | reverse complement strand
ATTTATAAAAACACACACACACATATATATATATATATATATATATATATATATATATATATATATATATATATATATATATATATATATATATATATAAATTATTATTTTAAATTAAACTTAATTTAATTAATATGATTTAATTTAATGATATAATAATATTTAATATAAAATTTATAATGTTGTAAATTTTAATATATTTAATAAGAATATGAATCTTAATATAAAAATTAAATTTAATGGAAAGGAACAAAATTGATTTATGTTAAAAAAATTGAAAAAAAAATTGAAAAAAAATAATAAATATAGAAATCAAATTGAATATAAAATATTCAACAAAATTGACAAAATTTAAAATTTATTTGAGTATAAAAATAAAATTATGACGTATTTTATAAAACTTGTGAAAATTAAGACAAAAAATATTTTATATAAAAAAAACACTAAACTATGTACACAATAGAAATTGGATGAAAAAATAAGTCACACAGACGAGTAATTAAATTAGGTATTAGTGTTTTTTTTCGGCTGCTCATATTTTTTTCATGTAACTTTTATCATATTTATGATAATTTCTATTGGTATACGGATTTTGTTATTTTTATACAAGTGAATTTAATATATCATGCTTCATATCTCAATAAAATAAAAAATAGTTTAAAATTATGTCCAGCATTTAAAAAATGATAATTAATTTAAAACAATCAAATAGATCCAAATTATAAAAAAATCAAAATAAAAACAAAAGAGAAAAATAAAAAAATATATAAAAATATATAATTTAATAGTTTAAAGGTGTGAAACCCTTTTATTTTACAATTTACTTCGGCAAAATCAAAGTTAGTTTTAGTTCTCAACCACAAAAGGAGTTCTTCATTTTCCATTCTCTCCCTTCTTTCCACTCTCAAGCAACTTATTTTTTTTACTTTTCATTTGAATTTTCATCATTTCTGGAAACAGAGCCCAGATTTGGGATCACCACAGAGTCCTCTTCAAATCCAATTGAATGTTTCCTTCCTCCGCGTAAGTTATAAATCAAACTTCCATCTCCTTTCCTGTTATGTGGATTATACTTCCTTTTAGATCATCAATGTGTTCTTGTGTTTTGGTTTCTTAAGTTAAATTGGGGTTTTGGTGCTCAAAATTCCTTAGAGTTTTCTTCTCATAAATTTTGGTATACCTTTAAGGTCAGAAAAGTTAGGTTTTTTGAAAATTTTGAAATGAAATAAATTGCTTATCTTGGTCATTAATTGTGTCTTAATATATTGAATTGATGAATGTATTGAATTTGAGTAGTTTGTGTTTTTGTTGGTTTTGCATGCTAAGAAAATGGTGAAAATTTGTCATTCTACATTAAGCAAGAAAAATCTAAATTAAGCGAAAATAGCCAGAAAAAGTTTTAGCTTCAGCGATGATAATTTTTAAACGAGTCCTCTCACTTAAATGAGAATTTCTAACTTAAGTGAGAAAATCACGGAAACTCTTTTTGTTTCTGTTTAATTTTTAGCTTAAGTGAGATTTTTTAATTTTTAGTTTAAGCGAGAGTCCTTCGCTTAAGCGAGAATATCTAGCTCAACTGATACTCCTGTCACTTAAGTGAAAATGCGGCAGAATTTTAAATTTCTTATTTTTAACCTCTGATCGTCCGAGTTGAGTTTAAAAACATGATGTATGAGATGTGGTATTTTGAGACCTGACTTGATGTCTTTAGCATGGGATATGGGTTATTTTGAGATCATATGTGAAAGATGTGGGAATTTCATGAAAAAAAAATTGGTGGTAATATAGTGTATGTAGTGATTTATGGATTTAAGGAAGGTTACATCCTGACACTCTAATGATCAATCATACTCACATAGGATAGAATGATTCATGTCCTGAGATTAACAGGAAGTCCTAGTCTAAGGCACGATAATAACCTTAGATGATCATGGATTAACCTTGTGTGTGGCAGGGTGAAACCCATTGGCAATGGCTCTACACAACCATAGAGACCACCACAAGTGCAAGTTCTTAGTGAATCTGATTTCATTAAATGTATGAATGTATCTGAATAATTGAGTTAGTATGTCTTCTGTTTTTGTATGTTTGGTAATTAAAGTGGCTTGATTATTATTTTGCTCATTTTATTTTCACTGGCTTACTCTTCTCTTTGTGCTTATGTTTTCTTGTTTGTCTTTTATTTTTAAATGATCACCAAAATTGATGTGATCAAATAAGAAGAGCTTGTTGATCCTGATCAGATGGAGGGTGACACTGCTATTTAGAGTGGATGCTATAAATAAACTCCTTTCTTTTAGCATTCTTTGGAAAACTCTTTTCTTATGTTCTTCCTTGGATTATTTTGTGTCCTTGGATAGCATGTATATCTTGGATGAATGTAATAATTATTCTAATATTTTCTCTTTTTTTCAATTATATTATATTGTGATGTTTTATTTAATAATATTTTTCTATTAAATGAAACCTAACAAAAGGTGAGTAATAGGATAATAGATTCAAATAAATTAATGGGCTAAATAAATTATTTAAAAAGTGTCTTCAAATTAATTTACTGATAAGTGATAGATTTTTTTCAATCTTCTATAAGTTATTAAGGAGAAACTCAACTAAAATACATCTAAACTTTTATTATTTTTATTCAAATGAATGCAAAACAAGAATCATCTCCCAAATAATAAAAATGTAGATTTAATTATATTAAAACACATTTGACCGAAAGTGAGAGGATTAAGCGAAGTTTAAGTCTATTTTCTTTTAAATCCACTTAAATTTAATTGGATTGAGTTTTTTTATTTTATTTAACAAATTAACTCAATTATAATTTAGTTGGATTAAGTGATCAAGTTGAACAATTTAAAAAAAAATTGTTATTTGTATGAAACACATCTTGCAATAAACATTTCAATATTTTTAATAATTATAAAACAATGATAACATTATATGTATATAAATAATAGTTATAACAATTAATAAATAAATAAGTTCATTAAATTTGAAATTCCGTAACTAATTTTAATTGAATACGATACGACAAATAGAATCTAACCCAGTTGATTCGGGTGGGTTGACTTGACGGTTTGTTTGAAACCGCCCCAAACACATAAAGAGATTGTGTGTAAATGTTTGATTCAATTCAGAAATCACCCAATAACCGTAACAGTTGGAAGCTGTTGGAAGAGACGAAAACCATTGCCATGACTACCTCGCTGTGTACACCCACCTACAGTCTCAATCTCAATTTCTACACTGCACATTCCCACAAATTAAACGCAAAGTCCTCTGTTCATTATGGGCGTCGTTTTGGCACCGCTACCAGAATCTGTTGCGCCTCTAATAATCTCAACGATGACAACTATAATAAACAGCAACGACCTCAATCCGAAGCTATTCAAGTTTACAGTCGAATCGAGAGGTTCTTTCCGTTTACCTTAAAATTAGCTTTTGTGTTTTTCTCTGCATGCTTATTGATGGAAGAGATTCAATCTGAATTTTGTTATGATACCTTAGATTCAGTGTTATATACTCATCAGGGATTAATTTTTAAGGTTAAACATATTTTATTTAATAACGAAGTCCCAATTTGGTTTCTGTTATTGAAGTATTATAAAATCAGTCTCCCTAGAAGATGCAAAATGTTATAGATTTGGTCTATGTCGATTTGATTACCCTGGTATGTTTTTAATTTAGTCTGTAAAAGATGGATTTAAAATATATTATATATATATATATATATATATATATATATATATATATATATATATATATATATATATATATAACAATGACCAAATTAAGAACATGCAAGGGAGTGATGATGACAATTGATAACTTTTTACATGACTGATTTAATAAGCTTTTACATGCAGGTATTAAAGAGACTAAATCATATATGTCTAACCAATTTTTAATTTATGTTTTGCACAGAAAGAAAAATCTAAGAAATGTTTGTTTTTGAGAAATGCTGTGTTTTTAATCTTCACAGTGAAAAGGCTTAATAGGTTTTTCGGTCATGATATTTGAGGAGTCTATTCAATGTTATTCCTCAATTTTTTTGTCCGCAATTCAATCTCCATCTTATTTTTAAAGGAGTCAAAGTGGTTCTTTCTGCTAAATTCGTGTTAGCACGGTGATTACGTGTGAGTGATTCTAGACTTCTCCATGTCTTCATTCTCTTTTTATCCAATCTGGACTCTGTTTCTAATATGGAGGCGGACATAAAATTAATTCACTGTTTCCTGTAGAAATATTTTGGAAAATTGGAAATAAGTGAAAATTGATATTTCTGTAATTAAAAGTGAAAGCAAAAGATTAAACCAGTAACTTTTTTTCTCAAATTAAGGGTTTACTCTTCTTTTTTTCACTTTTAGTTTTTAAAAATGCCAGATATTTTTTCAATCTTCAAATATCTGTGCTGAATACAGTCATTTTATGCAAAAACTGAAGTAAACAGCCCAAGATATCCTTAAACTGTCAATTTAGGTATCAAAAACTGCAGTTTGTAATCATACTACAACTCATGCGTTTATTTTCTTTCTTAGCAGATTACTTACAGATTCTGTTAGACAATCACAGGATGGCTGGTGGGGTTCCGGAGACTGGAGTGAAGTTGAGGTATATACTCTATTGGATGATAATGGCGCGTTTTTTCAAATTCTTCATCATACAGGCAGATTGTCATTCTGTAGTATGTTTGGTATTATCTAAAGTTATTTTGAACAAGGCTATATCCTTTTCTGAGTGATTTTATAAAGATGATTCTTTATTTATCTATCGAGAAGAAGCTGCTGAATGCAATTAATATATATGGGAGGAATCTGAGTTCTTAAAACACGTTTCTAGAATAGTCAAGCAGTTTGTATTCTACAATCACCTCTGAACGTGCGTTTATAGCTCGAAGCTTTTCTGAAATACCAAAAGCAGCAATGTGGTTTTTTCTTCACTGATGCACATTGGAAAGAACAGTTACACCGTCCTTTGTTCTGGAGTCTTTCTCAGTCTACTTTGTCATACTCATTTTATAATTTCAGGGAGCTTGGATTCTTAAACCAAAAAGCTCCAGACCCAATTTCGTAGTACATTTTATTGGAGGTATATTTGTTGGAGCTGCCCCTCAGCTTACCTACCGATGGTTTCTTGAGCGTCTATCGGAAAAGTAAGTCCCTCTGTTCTGTTCCCAAAATCCTGAGTTACATTCTTGTCCCAGAATTTGTTTATGTTAATGTAGATCCTTTTGGTTGTTTTGTTCTAAATCCCTGACAAACTCTTATTAGTTCAATGAAATATACTACATCTCTGGATCATTTTGAGACTCATAAATGTATGATCTGCCGATGGAAAAAACTAATCGTAAAACCCTTTCTGTTGCTAGGGGTATATTGATTATAGCAACCCCGTACGCTAGTGGGTTTGATCACTTCCTCATTGCAGATGAAGTACAGTTCAAATTTGATAGGTGTTATCGCGCACTGCAAGAAACAGTAAGTTTCAACTTGTGATCTAAGGGCTTGTTTCTTTCTGTTTTCAATTTTCTTTTTTAAATGAAAATGTTAAATGATACTCATTTACTCAGATCGAAGACCTTCCTATTTTTGGTGTTGGTCATTCTTTGGGATCAGTGGTCCATCTTCTGATTGGTATTTTAAAATTCTTCTCCTAAACTTGATTGTACGGATTAAATTGATTTGATTAGTAGATAATCAATAAATTAATTATTTTATCAGGATCAAGATATGCAGTGCAAAGATCTGGAAATGTTCTCATGGCATTCAATAACAAGGTATGCCATCCAGAAAGTAAATTATATATAATCTACCTCAGCTGAGGAGATATTTTCTCAATATTTCCCTCTGTATGAATTCTCTGTAGTTGATGATGATTGACTAAATTTTACTTCACCTTTGCAGGAAGCAAGTTCAGCTGTTCCTTTGTTCTCTCCGGTGCTTGTCCCAATGGCACAAACCCTTGGTCCACTTCTATCAGATATTTTTTCTTCACCAACTCTACGAGTTGGGGTCAGTATTGCTTTATAATCTTACTTCGAAATGGAGGGAAACATTTGTTAATATTTTCTAGTAGAAATATCAACATCCTCAGTTGTGGTATGTGAAATAAAATTTGGTTCCTTTCCAAATTATTGCATATTATTACAACAACTTTCTCTTAGGATTGTTGAAAAAAGAATTGGTAAGACAGTTTTGTCCAATATAGACAAATTCTAACTTCTATCACTATCTGGTCTGTTTTTTTCGTTGTATAATTGGTTAGACTTAATAGGCATATAGAAAAGCTTATTATTTAGACTCAGAAGTGGCTTATTACCTTCCTGTAGAAATTTCATAGTTTAGCTTATGAATAAGCTGCTTTCATTTAATAATTGTTTATCGAATAAGTGTTTTACTAATTTGTTCACCCAAATAATGTCTTTTTAGTCAAACTCTTAGGCACCCTCTCAAGATGTTCTTAGTTTATGTAAAAGAAAAATCAGCAACTTCAAATAGAAAAGTACTTTTTAAGAAATTAAATACTTATTTCTTGCCATGAAACATTATTGCATCTCTCACATTTGCTTTTTCTCACAAAATTCTTTTGAAAGCGAAATGTGGGAATTTGGGAAATCCAACTGAAGAGAGTTTCATCAATGAATTAAACGTTGAACTTTCGGATATCTAAAGGGAGGCTGTTGGTATATGATATTAATAGCTAAGGGAGTCAAGTGCCCCGTATGAGACCAAGTCCCGAGAGAGCTTTCTGTAATTTCCCTTAAGTGCAACTTCTGCATGGCAGTGATTGCATAGTGGAATTTAATTGAACTATACCTTTAGGATTTTGCTTCAATGCTCCCTGTTTTTCTGCATTCCTTGCTCTGCTCTGATACTCATTGCTGTTATATCTAGCATGGAAGACTTTGTTGGATAGATTTTATTGTTTTCAAGCACCAAAAGTACTCCTTTGCACGGTATTCGTTTTACTTTTAGGATGACTAATCTTAGATAATTGCAGGCAGAGATGACTTTGAAACAACTGGAAAACGTTAGCCCACCCATTATGAAGCAAGTTCTTCCTTTAGTTGAGCAGCTCCCTCCTTTGTACATGGATTTGGTTAAGGGAAGAGAAGAATTTTCTCCAAAGCCTGAGGAGACACGTCGACTTGTATGTGACATCTCATATTTCTAATATTTTCAGCAACGAGTATATATATTTTTGTTTACAATAGAGTTAGAATTATAATATTCCGCTTGCGTAATATTATTTCTAATTAATATTAATATTGCAACCATTTTCTTAACTGCATCAAATTCTTAGGTTGCAGAATTTATAGATCGTATTCATTTCATGGTTTAGGTAGTCACACTTTAAAAGACAAATTTAACTGAATGCCATTTTAGGGTGTAGGTTCTTTATATTTATTGCACAATCCTACAGGCTAAAGTTATTCTCATATTGCATCTTATTTATGAAAAAAGGGGGAGGGGATGTTATATCATGCACATCGGAGATTGTACGAGGTATTGGCAAACAATTTGATTCTCATATAAAAATAATCATTCAATTCCAGTTCAATTTTATCACTGATAATAAGCGTGTAGCACACTAAAATCAGGGTCTAGAATCAAAACCTGTTTATTGACATTCCTGTAATTTCTCAATGCAGCAACTTTTCATTCTAAATTTTGTTTGAGTTTCTTCTTAGTTTGCATTTCATTTCCTCATCAAATGCTTTCCAATTTCTCAGATAAAATCATACTATGGCATATCCAGAAATCTGCTGATAAAATTCAAGGATGATTTAATTGATGAGACTTCAACTCTAGCTCAGGTGCTCAGTTCAGAATCAGCCATTAGCTCAGTGCTTGACATGTCAATACGCAAGCTGGCTGGAGATCACGGACTTCCATTACAACAGGTACTTCTAGAAAAAATAACTTCATTTCTCCCAAAGAGTTATTATCCATAAGTTGTATTATACACCTTGCAGGCCCTACCAGATGTTCCACCAGCAATGGCCGATGCAGTTAATCGTGGGAGTGAACTTTTGTCAAATCTTACAGTAGGAACTCCATGGGAGACAGTTGCCAAAGAAGTTGGGAACTCACTAGGCATGGATTCCAGAGTCCTACGTGCAGAAGTATCAAAGGACATGGATATGCTTGTGGATGTGATCGCATCCTGGATAGCCTCTAATGCAGGACCTAAACTTCTTAGGCCATAAGATCACCATTTTATCTACTTATAGCAAATGTAAACACAAGTGCTTTAGAAATATATAGTATAAAGTCGATAGGCACTGACATACATTACAACTAAGCAAATAAAACCTGGCAATTACCCTTTTCTGTAAAAATCATAACTTGCATATTTACAAAAACTGTTGTTTATACTGACGTTCAAAAGTAAATGATAAGTGTCCGTAAACTGTTTTTCTAATTTACAATGTTAAAATAAAGTATTGAAAAAAAAAAGAAAAAATAATGTTAAAAATGATAAATTTCACTGTGTATAATATATTAAAAGTTAAACAAAAATTATAATATCAAATTACATGTATTTATCTTATTTATATTAAATAAAAAATGTATTACTTGAATTATGTGAATAAAATTAATCTAATTATCTTAATTTAAAATATCTGTTATTGTTTTAATTATCTCAATTGGTATTTTTTAACATTAAATTAACTATAATTAATAGTAAAGACTAAACAAAAATAATAAACACATACACGACAGTTACGTATTAACTAAACTTGTTTCAACCTAACGATAATTATTTTGTAAGAACAAAAGACAAACTACTAATATGCATCCAAATTGATAACTTTTTACTATGCTCTTAACTTCCGTGTATAGAACATGACACGTATCTAATACGTTTATTTGAAAATAATAAAATATGATTTGTGATATATGCATATTAAAAAGTATACAATAATTCTTAAAATCATATTAAATATATGATTGTTAACGTGTAAATTTAAATTGAAGGATGGGTAATCTCTAAACAAAAGCTTGGAATGAAGGAAACAAGGATTCATGGCACAAAAAGTGGAATCTGACAACCGGTGACAAGGATTCATGGTTTTGCCCGGTTTTTCTAAATGAAATATTAACTCACTAAAATCAGCATCATTGGACTAACACGTGCTGGAACTGTGTGATAAACTTGCAACATTTCTTCCTAAACATTACATGCAATATAGCTATTGAGCACAAAAAGAATACACGACATTAGTTTACGTAAGACAAAAAAGGAACACAAGTTAATGATGTCTTCCTTTGAGAATGAAGAAGGACCAAAAAAAAAGGAAGAATAAATGATGTCTGACAAAAATATGTATACTACAGCATCTATTTGGGTTCAACTTTTGTTGAAAGTGTGTACCCTCCGCTGTAGTCAAAGGCACTATTACTACTGTCATTACCATTGTCTTTCTTGGTAAATGAAGCATCAATATAGGGATGCCTCATTCCACCCTTGGAAACACCAAAATCAGTGGCAGATGAGGATGCAGAAGTAGAGTTTGTGTTCATCCCATCATTCTGCAAAATGGTTTCAAGTGCTTTCACAACTTCACTCATTGTTGGACGATCTGCAGCTGATTCCTCTACACATTGCATTGCCAACTCTAAGAACCTCCCAAATCCTATGAGGTTCGGTGTGTTCCTCACCACTGGATCCATCAGTTCCCTCAAACCATAGTGTTCTTCATCCTTCTTATTCATCAGCGTGCGCACCTCGCGGACAATGTACTTCCCCTTCTCAATTGGTTGTCTTGAAGTTATTAGTTCAAGCATCACCACTCCAAAACTGTACACATCACTCTTCTCAGTGAGTTGTTGGGTCATGTAGTACTCAGGATCCAGATAACCCTGCACATGTTGAACCATTAAACTAAATAAAATTGGAACTTTTTGCATCAAGCATATTTAATTGTATAAAATGCACGGTTCTTAGCTTAAACAGGAACAAAGATCTAAGCCATAAAAGAAAATATACTTCATTGCTCACCAATGTCCCTTTAACCTGAGTGGAAACATGGCCTTTCTCGCTGTCTGATACAAGTTTGGACAAGCCAAAATCTGCAACCTTTGCTGTCAAATTTTCATCCAGCAAGATATTACTCGATTTCACATCCCTGTGGATTATGGGAGGGTTGGCAAGTTCGTGTAAGTATGCAAGTCCTCTGGCTGAACCAAGAGCAATGCGGAGTCTCCTCTTCCAGTCAAGATGAATATCAGATCTCCCTGCAATTCACATTGATTATTTAAGGTACTTTATTAATGCTTTTGTCTTAGTTATATAATAAGTTGCACAGAAACATGTGCACAACTTTGATATTTCTGTTCTATGAAAGGACTTTTTATACCAAAAATTCAATCCACTAAACTGAATGTTAATTTTGCTCTTCCTACAGATGATAAGCTTGGTACTTGAATGTTCCTATCATGCGAGTTACCTGACAAACTCTCTCTAAGTGTTCCATTGGGTATGAATTCGTAAACCAACATCTGTTCCCCTTGTTCGAAGCAGAACCCCACAAGGCCAACAAGATTCTTGTGGTGAACTCTTGAAAGCAACTCAATTTCAGTCTTGAACTCTAGGCCTCCTTGCATTGATCCTTGCTGAGCTCGTTTGATTGCAACTATTTTCCCATCAGGAAGAACACCTTTGTACACCTTTAGTCAATAAAAAAGGGAATAATTAAGCATTTACAAGAACTTAGAAACATGTGAAAGCATAAGAAGCAATACCTTGCCATAGCCTCCAGAGCCTATCTCATTGTTTTCAGAGAAATTGCTGGTGCACTTCTTGAGATCATCATAAGAGAACCATCTTGCTCCCTTTAACTGTGGTGCACCTCCACTATCCTTCCCAGTTGGTGCCCATGATGCTGGAAGAAATTAATGAAAGTGGATAAGCAAAGTTGATGATAGCTATCCAAGTTTGGAGGGTCTGTACACACTGATTTCTGATAACAAGAAAATGAATGCATTGAATAATTACCAAATGGTCTACTTAATCCAATGGCTCTCTCTGCACGCTTCTTCTGCAGAATCGCGTAAATAGCTAACCCTATGAGGCTCAGAACCAAAAATGTGCTGCCAATTGCTATCCCAATAATAACACCCTTGCTAAGAGAAGCTCCTCTGTGAGAACCTGAAGTAATTTACATTTAGTTGTAAATCACTGTCACCAGTTGAATATTGAAATATGAATTGTTTCTGAGTTACCTGAAAAGGGATAAGAAAATGCAAGGAAGTAATAGGGTCCAAACTCTTTTGGAGGCTTGTAAGTTTGATTACTTAATTCAAACCCAATTCTTTGAACTTCTGACCTATTAAAGTATTGCCCTGTTGGTGGAAAGAGTGCTAGTTGCACTTGAAGATAGTCATTACTATCAAAGAAGAGGTTTTGTAAAGAAACTGAGCCAGGAGTTAGACCCAGTTTCACCCATAGGCTCATTTCAAGTGAATGGAAAGTGTTTACATTGGACAGTTCTCTGAATGTGGGTGCTCTAAAGTACAACATTCCTTCATATGGATAAGCACATTCACAACTTTGGGGGCTGAGCTTTTGATCAGGAGAACAAGATTTGCCTCCACAATTAGCCAAGCTGGTGGAATAAGGTTGCTTAGCCTGCTGCTGAAGTTGGCAGTAATTTGTATTTGAAAGAGCACTGCTGCACACTGGATTTCCTATTAGACTGAGAAAAATGAGGAAGACATCAGAGAAGGAAAGGTCTTACAAATGAAAGAGCATCAAAGTCTTAAAAAGTATCTCCAAAATAAAGTATCAAACTTTCTCACATCAATGTATTTTTGTATTGTGAACTGAGGGTCACTGAGGAAATCTCATTTTGTTGCAAATCTACAAGCTGCAATTGGGGACAAATGTTTTCACCCATGTTCAATGTATCGTTCAATACATTGTTTCGTAGTTTCCTGTAAAAAAATGAAAATTATAATGATTGCCATTCTATTGTCTGTATAACTACTAATGATCAACATAGTAGTTAGGGACTTACACTTGCTGTATTTGAGGAATGCCAAAAAGTTTCGATGGAAGAGGACCTTGAAGGGACCCAAACTCCATAACACTTCATCACAGTGAAGGTTAAACGGTGAAAATTCTTTGTTAGATTATATATTATTACATAAGTTCAGGAAACAGGTAATAAGAGAAACTCTAATTTGTAATTAATAACTTACAGAGTGGTGAGTGATGGCAGATTTGTGAACCAAGTTGGAGCATCAGATGGATCAAAAGAGTTGTTACTAAGATCTCTGCACAAGGTTACAGATTGAACAATAATTATTAAGGAAAAAGAAAACTGAAACACCAATCCGTGAAAATTACTTACACATAGTTGAGGGTATCCATTCCAGTTAAGTCAGGTAGAGGACCTGTGAAATTGTTATGAGCTAAATTCCTGAAAGAGATCAAAACTGTATAAATCTCCATTAATGTTATTCTAAAATCCTTTTACATGTTCACATCTCAAACATAAGTACCCACAATTCATTGATGTTTGTAAGGTTGTTGAGATTTGATGGAACCTCTCCTGTCAGGAAATTCCTATCAAGCCGTCTGTCATAAATTAGAATACGGAAAAATATCAGAGAAAATTAAATCAAACAAAAGGAAAATTGGAAATTTGAAGGAAGGAATCACTTACAGAACCTCAACAGTCTTAACTTGTACCAATGTTGAAGGTATAGTCCCACTTAGATTATTCCCATCAAACAATCTATCACAAAGCAAAACAAAAGTTCAAAGGTTAATATCATAAACTAAGAAACAACAATGATGCCAAAATAAAAATGTCAACTTACATGTGTATGAGTATCATCTCAGAGCTGAAAAGCTTAGGGGGAATGGAACCTGAAAGCTGATTCTTATTGAAATGGCTGAAATTTAGAAATCATAACACTGAATCAGTACTCAATGTAGCCACTAGCACTCGACAAAAAGATGAAAGGTGTGCTATTTTGTACACATTACCCTTTGCTGCACTAGCTAAAAGAAGGTAATCACAAGTGTTAACTAAAAAAAAAAAACTTACAAGTGTTTAGCCTTTAAAAGAAGGTCTAATCCAGGGGACGTGGAGGTTGAAACTGGGATAGGACCTGTGAGCTGGTTGTCTGCCAAGTCTAACCAATAAATTTTGGAGAGTTTACCCAACGAAGGAGGTATTTTTCCAGTGAAGTTGTTTGAGTTTAACGCCCTGAAAAAGTCCATTGAGTTTCAAAATCACTTTTTTGTTGTGCATGTAAATGCTTTTCCAAGGTTATTATTCTTACAGGAAAGATAGCTCTGAAAGATTTCCTAGTTCATCTGGAATATTGCCACTGAAGCCGCAACCAGCCAAAATCCTGAAACAGGAAAGGAAGGCCTTAAGGAAATCACTACAAGTTACATGAAATAACACCGTGGAATTACATGGTTTCGTGAATCTTACAGGATATTTAGCTTGCTTAGTTCTCCTAATTCTGGAGAGAGAGGACCTGTTAAATCTCTATTAAAGGACAAATCCCTGCAGCAGTTAAATAATTCTCAATGTTAATCAGCACAAAACATGCTTTGCAAAACTGTTTCTCCTTTTCAATAACAAAAGTTAAGTCAAATGTTGAGAAAATCTGCTATGGTGATTGTGTGGTGCAACAGTTATCCTAGTCCATAGTTTCATTCCAAAGAGAAACAGAAAATCATACTTACAAGGATCTCAGTTCTGTAAGCTGACCAATATCTCCACTTAATTTCCCCTTCAGGCCCATTGTTGACAATCCTCTATAATCAAAGTGCAGACAGAAAAGTACTTTTCTTAAAATTACTACAAGAAGTGATGAAAAGGAAGACAAATCACAATACTAAAGAACACAAGGATCAATAACGTTTAATTGCTGGATTATTACAATGAAGTAACTCTTGATTTGTTGCAGGTTACTCCTTCCCATGGTGCTCCACATGGGTCATCTGATTTATCCCAGCTGGGCGGTGTATTTTGCCATACATCTTTTAATGATCTAAGTGCAACAACTGCATAAGATGCATAACCATTAAGCAAAGTGCAAGAAAGTAATCACTTATTCTATAAGGGTCTCTTTGATTTGCATCAGTTTTTCAGCCAGTGTGAGCTAACTTATATTAGGTTCAAATCAGATCATGAGAAACATGTAACTAATGAATATAAGATGATTCAAGTAACGAGAAAAGGGAACCATTACCGTCTTGAGTTTCAGTGTATGAAGAAATGACATGAATTTCAGCCCACAAGAGTCCCAGAAAAAGCAACACACGAAGGGTTGTCATGTTAAGAACAGTTTTCTGACTTTTGCACAAACCTTAATATGATGATGAGACAAAGATGTTTGGTTCAGGTAACACAAGGACAAACATTGCATGTAACATGTGGCAACATTAAGAAGCAGCAAAGAGAAATGTTGCAGGTTAAGGAAGAGGAAGAGGAGGGAGTCAAAAAAAAATAGCACCAAGCTTGTGAAGGAAAAAAGAAAGAAAAAGCTTAACTAAGCACTTTTCTACACCATTTTATTGATTTTCCTTGTCTTAGAAGCTAATCTATCCAATCCCAATGTTGGCACTACCTATAACATCATCATCATAGTCTTTCTTACTTTTTTCCCTCTCCAAACTCCAATTTTATCACAAACGAATTGCCTTCTTTCCCTTTCCTTCACTCCTCAACCAGTTGTGCCAAACCAATGGAATAATGCTTTTGGGTTTTGACTCTAAGGAGTTTCTCATCATTTTTTCTTTATTAATGACCAATACAAAAATATCTCTTGCAACATCTTATTGCTTCTTCTTCTTCTTCAGTTGATGTTACATCAACTTATTGACAGCAGTTGGGTTGGTGTGAGATGGTCCCACACCACTAAATTCTATAGATCTATATCCATGAATTGTAGCAAAAGTTCACCAACATTTATAATCTTAAACCATTTCCAATTTTATGTAATTTTATGTTCTTGTCTGTTAGAGTGTATTTCAATCTATGATCTATATTGTACGGTTCAATTTTATGGTCTTCCAATATCAAATAAGTTTAATATTTTAACCAAAAAATTACTCTGATCTTAATATTCTTATTATGGATGTTTAACTTAAGTTTATAAATATTATACTTAACTTGAAATATCTTCTATTACCGTCTTTTTTTGGTATCATTTAAACAATGTTATGAGTTTCAACGACTTTTAAAAACAACACCCTCGTGGAGTATGAATATCAACTTGGTGAAAAACGAGTTTAGTTTGCTAAGTGTGATACGTTTTAGTGACAATAAAGGGTCCAAGAAAAAAAATCAAACTATGTATATATTCAAGCACAGGGAATACTACTTCTTGGAAAATATTATTATTTTGATATGAATAGTGCTGGTAAATTATATAGTAAATAAAAAAATGTTAAAATAATCATTAATATTGGATAACACAAAATGAGTTAACCAAAGAAAACTACGTTTCAGTTATCAAACAGGGTGACTCAGTTTAGTCTGACTTAGTGGAATACTTCGGATATTTGCATTAAGTTTTGTTTTCTGTGTAGATTTTTTTTTTACTTAATCTAACCTTATATTTATATATATTTTAATATATAATTTTAAATATATTTTTTAAATTAATATTTTTAATATATTTCATTTATTTGATATTTTAATCAATTTGTATACATCTATATTTATATACAAAGAAAAGTTTATTTTAGGTTATCCACATTTATTTTTCAATTTTGTATTTTAAATAAAAAAAATTATTTTATTAATATTATCTTTTAAATGATTATTTGTGTAATTTAACTATATTTTTTATTTAATTATTTTTTTAAACTTAATCATTATAAATGAAAATTAATTATAGTAAAATTATAAAAAAATATTTATATTTAATTTTATAATTATAATTATAATAATAACAATAATTATTATTTTATTATGTTTTATTATCATGAAAAAAAGTAAATATAATGTGTTTCCTAATTTATATTCAAATTTTGAGATTACTCTTTTGATTCTTATTTTCATTCAAAAATATCAAGTTGGTCTTCCATTTTTTTGTCTCAATTTGGTTTTGGTTTTTTAAAAAATAATGCAATTTTGTCATTTTCGTTAAATTTATTGAATCGAATCTTTTATCAAGATTGAAGTTGTTAATAAGGATGATTGTTTCATTTGATGATGTAATTGATATAATCATAGTGTCAATTCTTGATAAAAAAATCTTTCTTTCGCTTCAAAATATTTAACAAAAAAGACCAAAGTATATCAATTTTTTAAAAATCAGAACCAAATTGAGACTTAAAAAATTAAAAAAACAACTTGATAATTTTGAACATAAAAATGAACCAAAAGAATAATTCAACCAAAATTTTGACACCTCAAAATTTGGCTGAAGATCCACCACTAATTATATTTAAATTTAAATTTCAACTATAATAATTTCATATATATAAATAAATATTAATTATAATACAAATATTTATTTTAAAAAAATAATATTATTTTAAATTTTTTAAATATAATTTCTATTTTATAAAGTTTATGAATCAACACTTAAATTGCGAATTAAATTAAAGATATGTCTTTAGCGATGGCAAATAAACTCGTGCCCGTGGGTATCACCCGAACCCGTCCCCGTTTTGACGGGGAATCCCCGCTTTGACTGGGTATGGGTATGGGTATGGTTAATACCCGAAATTTTCAACTGGGGATGGGGATGGGGATGGGGATATATATATACCCGCCCAAATACCCGTCCCCGCTTAAATTACTAAACTATTTATAATTTATTAAATAATCTAAAAAATATATA
>Ga0214545_1008213_pt1 | contig 16839 bp, 3 predicted proteins | sample CNSS4metaG_FD_160064 | JGI IMG/M metagenome (GOLD analysis project Ga0214545, IMG submission 160064) | Root nodule microbial communities from cowpea collected in UCLA plant growth center, Los Angeles, California, USA - CNSS4 | ecosystem: Host-associated > Plants > Roots > Nodule | place: USA... | reverse complement strand
TATATATATATATATATATTAGAATGTGTTATTACGAATTCCTATATCAGAAAATGAAACACAGATGATACAGGAATAAACTAAATAAAAAAAATTGCTTAAATAATAGCAAACAAAAAAGAACTCATGTACAACTTTCATATACCCATCCCATTTTAGTAAGGCAAATAAACTCTAGCCTTTTTTACAGTTTTAAAATGCAAACTTTAGCATGAGTAGATTCAGTTTTGGTTCTGAAATAAAATTGTAAATTTAGTTTTGGGTGAGTAGAACCAACCACACACGAAAAAACTCCCATTCCATATCTTGTTGCTATTCTCAAAATGTCCAAAGGCGGTAGGACCTGTAGAACAATTATGGCAAAACATGGTACAAGTTTAGTGGTAAGAACCTTAGCAAAGTAAATCATAAGCCATCCTCCAACGCAGAAAACACTGAATACTCTCATTGCTTGCATATTCAGAAATCAACCTTTTCACACCTTGGAAATACAAAATAAAAGTAGTTAACAAGTTAATCCCAAACAACTATCATAATTTCTCTGAACTACCATATTTTTCACACCTTGTACTTTTGCTGATGAATATTTGTAAAAGACTGAACAGGATCAAAGGGACAAATAGATTTATGCTGGCCTAAAGAGTGCATAAAAACTGACATAACTAATATTAAAATAATTGAGTCTCACTATTTTTAAACCACTATCACTTTTAAAACACTATTTTTTAGGATCTTAAAATTTTTGTCATAATTATTAAAAATCGGTACAATATTTATATTATAGATAATTAATTATATTTATAAAATTAATTATAAAATTTGAAGTGTAATATAATAAAATAATTTATTTTAATAATGATAAAATTGGTAATGAAATATGCGCAACAAAAACAATTATAAGGTGGTTAAAAAATCAATTATCTTTATGTAGAAATTACAATAAGATTATCACCTATTTTTATATAAAGTAGTGTGTTATTTTTTATGATAAATAAAATATATTATAATTATTATTACAATCATAAAATAAAAATAATTTTGGTAGTTTTTATTTATTTTGTAATAAAATGGTTAAGTTTAAAAAATGTCAAATAAAAAAAACGGTAAAATTTAAAGAAATGGTCACTTAAAATGTAAAATTGATAAAACAATGATTTTAATATAAAAAAAATTAAGAGGCCATGAATTGGTTTTAAAATCTCATATTTCAAAAATCTATAATATACTAGTGGTGATAAAATATGGTCATAAAATGTGTTGATCGGGTAAGGTTTTATATTTATATAATTTTATTATATAATTATTATGGATTAACATTAATTAATAAATTGAATTATTTATTAATATTAATTATATTTTACATTGTTATTAATTTATGAACAATATGTATTGAGCTTTTGATGAATGCCATGTGATACATTGGACTGTCAAGTGAATGCTCTGTGATGAACTTGACTATTCAGTAATATGTTGAGAGGTCTCTGGTATCTGCTGATAAAGATATAAAATTGATACCTCGTTAATCAATTCTAAATAGAGAAATAAGACAAACAGTTAAATACATTCTTTGTTTAAGCATTCAGTTTTCTGACATATCCTATCGTCTCACATGCTTAAAGAACGACAAAATGATAAATCTATCATTGATATCGGGTACATTATTATTTCTAAATACATACTTGAATATATTGTACTTTTGTATCTTAAATTATTTTTTCTATCAATTGGTATTAGAGTTAAATTAAGATATAAATTATAGTTGTTCAACTTTTTTCCAGGATGTGTCCTATATTTCATATTTGTTCACTGTCTATGCATAAAAAATTGGGATCTAAAATTTCTCCTTTGGATTGAAAAATTTATAGAGGAATTTTGTTTATAAATGTAATAGGATTGTACGGTCCATTTTTTGGTGCGAATTGTTTTGTATTTCAAATAGATTTTGATCTCGTTTTTTCCTTTTTTTTTTTTACTGTTTTTCAATTTCTTTTCCTCCTCTTTTGAATCAAAAATTGATTTGGGAATTTTGCTCACTACATCATGACAGTTTTGTGGCTGGAAAATTGGGTCATTATGATCTGTATAGTGGCGGAATCAAACCGAGTCAAAATGGGTTTAGGTCGTGGTTTTTCTTACTTGTCTCCATGAAGGAGATAATGGATACTGCGCATTGCGCATGCCCACTCGCAGGACCATAACAAATTAGTCAGGATGATATATTTTTTGTATTTTTTGGATACATGATGGTATTTTATTTTAATTATTTCGTGAATAAAAATTAATTTTATATATTGTACTATCAACTTTTGGGTCTAATATTTTTTGTATAAGTTTTTTGTTATTTCGGTGATTTGTTAGCGTGTTGTACTTTCTCTGATAGCTTGTTTATACTTGAATTAAATTCTTTGACCCTTATTTGTATCAAGTTTATATTTTTTGTGATTATTTAATGTGTTGTTCATGCATAATATAATTTTATTATATGTTGTTAAGTATGAGTAATATAATTTTATATGATTGTGATCTCACTTATCGTAGATACAATTGTATGAAATTTTTCGTGAATGAGATAATTTAATTATTTCGTTAATTAATTTTATATTACATTAATATTAATAATGTCCTATCGGTATTTTGTTATTAATAAATTTTATTTTATTTCTTGATATAATGTACTTTGAATTTTGTCAATTATTTGTCTTGTACCTTATCTGTAATAGATTTCTTAATGACATGAGTTTTGCATTGTATTTTATTTCTTAATTATATTTTTTATTTATTATTATTCGAGGCTCTTAGGCGAGATCATAATGAATGAGAAATTTGGTATTATAGGCCTTTTTGGTTGTGTATTCAAAAATATTTGTTTTTTGGTTGTTTATTTCTTGATTTAGTGTACTTTGAATTTTATCTTAAGTCAATTATTTGTCATGTACCCTATCGGTATCAGATTTCTTTATAACATGAGTTGTGTATTGTATTTTATTTCTTAATTATATTTCTTATTTATTATCATTAAGTACCTTAGGTGGGATCATAATGGATAGGAAATTTGGTATTGTAGTCATGTTTTGTTTTGCATTAAAAAACATTCATTTTTTATTGCAAAATAACTATTCATATTAAATGTTTCTTTGTTGTTTTGATATCGACTTTTTTGCCATTGACTTTAGTCAAAACTTTGAATGGGACAAATTTTGAGGATCGGAAAGAATCTCTAGACTTGTATCTGACAATTACTAATATAGACTTTTTTCTTTAGAGGGGAAGAGCCTCCAACTCTCACTCTTGAGTCCACTACTGTCTAGATAGCTTTTGTGAGAAATAAGAGCACTCAAACAGGGTGTGTCTGATGGTGTTGAAATACATGAGGAAGTTTATATGATTCAACTTAATGGCTTTGTTGGAAAAGGCAAAGAACACTTGATTTACATGTTGAAGAAGTCTATATATGGCTGAGACAAGATTCTCGATAATGTATTTGAAATATTTTATATATAATTAATTATCTATAATATAAATATTTTATGTATTTTTTAATAATCATGATAAAAAAAAATGATTTTTTATTACCCTAAATAAGAAAAGTAATTATACATGTATACCATATGTTTTGACTTATAATATATATAATAATATACCGTTGTCCAAAAAAGACCAGATGATCAAATATTATTATTATTATAATTTTAAAGTAACAGTAATTTTGGTAATAATTAGTTTTTATTTATTTTGTAACAAAATGGTTAAGTTTAATATGTGAAATCGAAATTTTTTTTTAAAGAAATGGTAACTTAAAAAGTAAAATTGATAAAATTATTATTTTAATTTAAAAACAACAAGAGGAGGTAAATTGACTTTAAACTCTTATATTTCAAAAATCCATAGGGCTAAAGGTGGTGATAAAATATGTTGTTTGGGTAAGGTGTTATATTTATATAATTTTAATATATATTAATCAATAAATTTTATTATTTGTTAATATTAATTATATTGTTCATTGTTACTAATTTATGAATAATACATATTAGGTTTCTGATGAATGATTCATGATATGTTGGATCGTTCAATTAATCACTACAAAAAAAATTAATTTTAACGGAAGTTATATTTGGCATTTCTGGGGGTTTTAACCCCCACTAAACACGTTACCCGCGGTTTAACTTTTCCCGACTAAAACCAGCGTCGCTAACATATTATCGACGATTTTAAGTAACCCCTAGTAAAACAAAACTTCTCTACGGTTTTATAACCCCCATAAATTACCAGGGGTTTCATAACCCCGTAAATTACCAGGGGTTTCACAAACCCCGTAAATTACCAAGAGGTTTCAAACCCAAGTATTCCCCAAGCCTACTATGAGAAATATCAGCTACTTTTTATGACTAGATAGCAACAACTTTTTACTTTTTACAATTCAGACTCTAGTCATCCCTTGATTGTAAGTACAAGATTTTTTTTTCCCGAAAGCTACTGAAAATATATAATTACATATATTTTGGGTCTAGTGGGCTCATATATAATTACATATTATATATTTAGAACTTTTAATACGTAGAAAGATATTGGAAATTAGCATGCTCCAGAAGCTCATAATAGTTACAAAAAGGTTAAAATACCTTTTTGGTCTTAATTTTCGTTAAGATTTTTCAAATAAGTCCTAATTTTAATTGTATTCAAATAGGTCCCAATTTTCGTTAATTTTGTTCAATTGAATCCTTTTTTTCTAACACTGCTTAAATTATTAACGACCATGAATAGTGACGGTCACATGTCACTTTGTGGTTTTTTTAATTATTTTTAATTTTTTTAAATGTACACATGTCAATCCAGTGGCATGCCACGTATCACTTCATGATTTTTTTGAATTCTTTTTATATTTTTTGAATTTTTTATTATTTTTTTTAATTTTTTTTTAAATGTCCACGTGTCAATCCAGTAACGTGCCACGTGTCAAAGTCAATGTTCTATATTCAATTTGGTTCCTATATTTGTTATTTTTGTTCAATTTAGTCCTAATTATTGTTAACATTAACCAATTTGGTCTCTCTCCAAATTGAAATCAAATTTAATTTTTATATTAAAATTCACATTTGTTTTAATATTTTTATATAATATATTAAAATTCACATCGTTATAACTTTGATATAAAAATTAAATTTGGTCTCATCTTTGATAGGGACCAAATTGGTTAATGTTAACAAAAATTAGGACTAAATTGAACAAAAATAATAAATATAGGGACCAAATTGAATATAGAACATTGACTTTGACACATGACACGCTAATAGGTTGACACGTGGACATTTAAAAAATTCAAAAAAAAAATAAAAGAAAAATTTAAAAAAACCATGAAGTGACACACGACATGCTATTGGGGTGACACGTGTACATTTACAAAAATTCAAAAAAATTCAAAAATACCAAAAAGTGATACATGACAGTCACTGCTCATGGTCGTTAATGATTTAAACAGTGTTAGCAAAAAAAAACCCAATTGAACAAAATTGATGAAAATTGAAACTTATTTGAACACAAACAAAATTAGGACTTATTTGAAAAAACTTACGAAAATTAGGACCAAAAAGGTATTTTAACCTTAAAAAAATTAAAATTTAATGACAAACTATGTTTTTACAAAGTGTGTTAATAAGACTTGTACAATACTAAGATAAAGGAGTTCACCTTTCTAACAGTTTTCTGGATTATCCCTATTGGTATTGGGCTTGCCAATATTAGGTTGGTTCATTGCCTGATACTGCTCGATTAAAAAATAAAAAATATAAGCAACTTTGTTCATTCTTCTTGTCCTCATTCAAGTTGTTCTTGGGCTTTGTTCATCAATTTCTCACCTTAACCTTCTAGTCAATGCAACATCCTCGTCCTCCTGTGTTGTTGATGTTAGTGCCACAATCCTTGAATTGTTTCTGCTTAATGCCCCACCAGAAGGTTGTATGCTTGTATTCCTTAGGTTAGCATAAAATATTGTTTCAAGACTCAGATTTTGAGCTTCTTGCTCACTATTTAAGGAGCCAACTACTTTTCTTGCCTCAATTTCTTGGGGAAATAGGAGCTGGATTGTGTTCTAGAGGATTGTGTTGTCCATTGCTGCAATTGATAAAGAGGGATTATATATATATAAGCTACTGAAATAGAATGCTTCTGGGGCAGAAAGTAATTTAAAACATGTACTTTTGTAAAGTGAAAGAAATATAATATAGACTAACACCTTATTAATTGCCTGCATTTGGGCACTTTTGCTACACTTGTCTGCAGGCAGATCGTAGACATTTTCTACAGAAGCTTCAGAATTGAAAAATCAGAAATCTACGCATTCATGTATATTAAAACTTGAATTTGGTACCCCATGGAAAAATTACTAGCATATTTGTCTGTAATAGTTGAAAAACCGTATTCACACCAAATATCTAGGATTTGATATATTAAAAATTAAATTAAGTACCCCCTAAAGGAATTTTTCTAGAATAAACATTAGAAGGCTTTTACAGCCAAAATCAAATATCATTCACGTGAGGAATTCAACCACATATACTACTATTGCTTATCCTAAAACAAAAATAAGAAACAAAGAAACCTGGAGGCTATCATGTTATAATATAAATTAAATAGCAACCATGTGTTAAGTAAAAAAAAAATGTTCTCGCACAAATTTCTCTAAAGAAAGCAACTATTTCTCCATAACTTAACATAAAAAATAAGAAATTAGTTTCATATTATGAAATAACTAGCATAAAACTTGTGACATTGGTATCAACGTAACTCGAGCCAAACAAAGCACATCATAATTAAAGCTTGTTATATATATATATATATATATATATATATATATATATATATATATATATATATATATATATATATAAACATCACTACTATAAGACAATCATTCTTCTGATAAAAAGTTAAATTTCAGCTCACATGATAAGCTAGTGAGTGTATTATCCTTAACAACTAGCTTTTGAGGATGGATTTCCCAAGTGCTTGGGTGCTTATCACAAGGAGTTTCCAACTAGATCAGATAATAACAAGTGAAAATGACTAAATTGTACAATCAACACACAATTTTACCATAGTGAAAGTAATCACAAAAGTGTGAGCAATACCAGCATGAGGGAGCCTACAACTTGCCTAGCTAGCTCAGTTGATTTTCCACCCGAAGGGATTTCTTGAAATCCTTATACCTGATATTTATATAATATTTAATAAATGCAAGAACTAAGAAAATAATATATAACTAGACAAAGTCAAGGAAACAAGAAAATAGAATCTTGGGCTTATGAGAGTGTTGTAGCAGAAAATTATAAAACTTGATATACAATTTCAATGATATTTGCCAAGTAAACAAACTAAACATGATATAATCTTCTGCAGGTGTTCGAGCAAAAGCATTCCCCTGCACAAGAAGCTATCATTCGTGTTCATTGCCGACTTACACAGATTGGGTTTGAGCCAAGTGCTGCAGTTGTTGCTAAGCTTCTTGTGCGTTCACCACAGGTTGGCTGCCTCTTGGGCAAGGGAGGTCTTGTTATATCTAAAACGTGAAGGGCCACATGTGCCAGTATACGCATTTTTTCAAAGGAACAAGTCAAGTTCATTTCCCAAAATGAAGAGGTTGTACAAGTAATTGGTGCTTTAAACACTTTCATGTGAATTATATGCACATTTAATGAGATGTACGATTCAAATTATATCAAGACAAATAGAACCTTGGGCTTGTTGAAGCCAGAATACCCCAACAACCTTATGACAATGCTTCTAGTGGTATACTCCAGCAATCTACATATTTCTTATGCAGGTCAGTTCTTGTTGTGAACAATAGTTGAAAGCATGATTGATTGCACATCTTCTACAAGGCTAGATATTACAACATAGCCAATCAAACTGAATATTTATATTTGGCTTCTTCAAAGAAATAAAGCCAAGCTTGACCAACATATTTTCTTATGCATTGAGCTTGAGCTTATAGTGCTCAGCATGACTCATCTACCCATCCAGCAATAAGGATAGCCAAATAATGTCATTGTGTTATGACAAATTTTTCAAACACACCATTTAGATAAAAGTCAAACCACCACGGGCAAGATTTAGTCATCTAATCCTCAATAGGTGTAACTCCAACCATCCACTAAACATGCTCATTCACTTACACAACTTCTCATCCACTACAATGGTGACACTTCAGAACCCAACATTCAGAACCCCAACCATAAGTAAGCTTACTCAAGTTTTTCATCCCTTGTATTTATAAAATTCATAACCACAAGAACACCTTTCAAACATTATCACACAAAACACCACCCCGATGCCAAACAATTGACTATTTCATTCCCTTAGAGTATACGAGCATCATATTTAAGCAACACTTCCAGCTCCATACATTAATAGGCACCAGCCTTAGGCACAAAAATTAAACAAAACAGAAATAGTTTCCGAAACATTATTAGTATGAGAAAAGACAAAAAGGATTTGTTCAGAAAATTTTCCTCATGAACACTTCTAAGTGAAAAAACAATTAAAAGTCATTGTAGAAAAAAAGTTAAAACAAATAAACATCGACAAACTAATGCAGAAACTAATGTAGTGATATAATAACCCTAAAGAACTTAACTAGAATACACTCTTATTATGCTTCAACCTCTTAAAACTGATTTAGAGCAAGACGAATGTGATTAGAGCGAATAAGAGATTTAAGGCATGAGAAATTCAAAAATCAAAAAGGGCAAAGAAACCTTACTAATTGAACGTTGTGATTGAGAAATGCACAATCGAAGAGCAAAACTGGTTTGAGACGAAGATTCGCGGCGTGAAAATGTATTTTCTTATTCGAGACGAAGATTTGAAGCTTTCTAGGTTTTACGAGCATCGCGGAAGATAAGCACTCGGGAGGAAAAGTGAAAATATAATACGGGCAAATGAAAAGATGAAAATGAGTCAAAATGTAAAACTTTGGTGGACTTCATTAAAATAATATTGGGACTTCTCAGGGGTTTGAAAAGCCTCAATTACGTGTTGATTTTACCGGAGGTTGTTATAACCCCTAAAAAAAAGCCCTGTTAAAATAATTTTTTTTTTTTTTTGTAGTGAATGATTTATGATTAATTGACTCTTTAGTAACATGTCGAGACAACCCTGATCACTCCCGTAAGAATACAAAATTGATACCTCCTTAACCAGTTTTAAATAGAGAAATGAGACAAATAGTTAGATACGTTCTTTGTTTGAGTATTCAGGTTTTTGGCATTCCGTACCAAAAAAAGAGTAGTATCGTCTCACGTACTAAGAAAATGTTAGACAGATGAATCCGTTATTGATACTTGGTATACAATTCTTTCTAAAGATATACTTGAATATATTTTATTTTTGATCTTATATTTCTTTTCCATCATAAGGAACTTCGAATGAATTGAATTCCTAGAGTTTCATTAGAGTAGTTGGTTTGCTTCACATTAGAGAATTTCAAATCCCATGTAAAATGTAAAAATTTGAAATTCTTCACATTTTTAAATTTATATTTTGGTTTTTGTAGTTTGACCGACTTAAGTTTGGGTTGATTCGGCTTAACCTAAGCTTGGTTAAACTCGACTTAACTTGTCGCTTGATCGACCCAACTTATTTTGACATGGCCATCACTCAATGTCTTGACCTGATATGGCCCAACTCAATTTGGCCTAACTCGATTTGGCCTAACTTGATTTGGTCAATCCTGACTAATATGTTATGGTCCTACATACACCCAACCTGACCTAGACTTGACCCGAGTTGTACTCAATCGAACTTGACTCAACATGGGCCTACCCTAACTCGATTGAATGTGAACCCACCCTGACTTAGATTGACTTGGACCTGCATTGGCCCTACCCAACGTAGGTCAGGGTTGACTCAACTAGACCAACCTAGGTCGATTCTACTGGATCGAGGCTAGGTCAATTTACGCCAACCTAAGTTGACTCAAATTTCAAAGAACTAATCTTCTTATTACACTAAAACAAATGAAAGAAAAATAATATCATACAACTTCTACAAAAATAATGAATTTAACAATTAAATGATATCTAACCATGGGATATATTATTTGAACTTGTCTTTGTCCGTTCCTTTAACATAAAATGTTTGTTCCAGCCACAACTTTAGTTAAATTGAAGACACTTTAGTCATAATTGTTATATACTAATTTGATGATATGAAAGTAATAATATTACACTTATATTAAGTTCTTTAGTTCATTGTTAGGTTTAGAACCAAACAATTAGGAAATGTTTGAGAATAAGGACTATTAATTGCTAGTGAGACCTATAACGAAGGAGAAATGGTTAGTGGAACAATTATCATAACTTTCAAAAAAGAAAAAAGAAAGATACACTCACTAAGACTAACGCTTCAATTTGCAGAGTCAAGTAAACACGTCCCTATGAGGTGGTCATCGTTTTTTTCATATATTGTTCAATTTGAAGCTTTATGTTACTAGTTCTTTGAATGGTTTGTGGCCCAAAAAATCCATACATTTGTTACCAGTGTAAATTTATGTTTGACATATAAGGGTCAGACGTGAAAATCCTCTTTTATGTCTGTCCCTTACATGTCATACATAAATATTGACCATTTATTTACAAAAACGTCACCACAAATTTTTTACGTTTGTTGCCTACACATTCGACATAAATTCAATAATGTGGATGACAATTTTTGTGTTAGTGTATCTTTTAGATAATGTGTTTACCAAGTTTCCATATGAAGATGGGAAAAAGGCTAGAAGAATCATCATTTCATATTCATCTTCTACTTGGATGTTTATTTCTCAAAGGTCCATCAAAATATAATTGAGCTCATTAAGGTGAGGTTTGAGTGCCATACGTTCCTCCATACATAGTTTGATGCATACTCTCTTCAACAATAAGTTATTACAAATGGACTTTGTCAAGAAATGTCCTATTCTTCACAACTTCATAATTGACCTTATATCGATAACAATAGAAAGATTATCAACAATTATTTTCTCACATATACTTCGAAACAAACCTGTTTATGTGTGAACACTACAAGAAAATACTTCATTAGTAACTAATTTTAGTGACTAAAAGTTGTTAGTCACTATAGTGACAAATTTTGATACCAATTTACAAAGTAAAAAATTATTGGTTACTAAAACCATCACTATTATAAATAAAAAAAATATCATTGGTCACTAAATTTGTCTTTAAAATTAGCTACCATGGTTTTGGCAACCAAAGGAAATTGGTCACTAAAAATTAGCTACTTAGGTTTTGGCTACCAAAATTACTTAGTTTCAAAATTGGTCTTTGATTAATTAATGACCAATTATAATTTTTTATTTATAATAGTGACTATTTTAGTAACCAATAATTTTTTATTTTTTAAATTAGTATCTAAATTTGTCACTATAGTGACTAACCACTTTTGGTCACTAAAATTAGTTATTAATGAAGTATTTTCTTGTAGTGGAAATATTCTTCAAAATCAATGTCCACTTATATTACTTGTTAAGAATAGCCCTCATCTTGATTATGTAGAGGTTGAAATTTCTTTTTTCATCAAACTTCTATAACATAAAAAAGTTATATATCCATCTTCTTACAAATTTAGCTTTTATACGAATATTTTGTGGAGAATGGTATTGGAAATGTAAGATGGTTTATGCTTCGAAAACCCTAAAAATGTCATCTTCTGTGTGTGTCTTTGTTTACAAATAAAAAGAAAGAAACTACTTTTTATATTGGTTATAATTTTGATATAGAAAGTTGTATTCTTCTTAAAAAAAATTCAGCATGTTCATTTTCTATACTAGTTATAACTAGAACCGATATACAAGGTTTTCTTTTTTATTACAAAAATATCATCATGCCCATTTTTTATATTGATTATAACTCCAATTGATAAAAAAAAATGTTAACTTATTTACATTTTTACCACCATTTCATTTATTATAGAAAGTAGATCATAACCTATGATGCACTAATATTTCCATTTATCACACGTATTTGTGTCGAACACATATTTGTATCTAATACTTTAGGATACTTTACAGATACTTATCATTGAAGTATCTAATATATAAACCAATACTTTTATGATGAAGATAATTTATAAAATTTTATGTTGAAAATATTTAATACATTTGATTTGAATTTGCATTCACACTACAATAATCATATATTTATCATGCTTTTAAGAATTTTTATACATTTTTCAATATGTAGATCACGTATTGTATTCTATTATTTTTAAAATAATTATTTCGGTGTATCTAATATATGTCGTATTCAATACATGTATCGTATATATGAATGATAGATTATAACTAATATAAAATACTGTTATAAAAAATAATTTTTGTAGTTTTTGAGTCATTTGAAATTAATAATAGACAACATATTCAATTATTTGATATTTTTCAATGGGTGACATCTACAATCCTCAATTGGTATATGCTAGAAAGAGTTATGCTACTATCTACATTTTCAATACATAGTTCTATTCATTTTTAAAACTATAGAAAAAGAATAATCATCTAGTATTCCTAAACTTGTTAGGGACTAAACCAATTTAGTCTTAACCATATTTTATAACGTCCCATTTAATAAATAAACTTAATTAAATGAGATATCACATACAATATAATATAAAGAGTCACCTAGCTAAAATATATTTGTGTCAACCATTATAGTCATCCAAAATGTACTCGAAGAGGAACTAAGGCACACCACGATGCCATGAACAAAACAAGAATAAAGTTTGACAGCTATCCAAAACGCTTGCTCATAGAGCAAGATAGTACATAGGCCATAGTGCCTTAAAAGAGTACTCAGAGTAAGAATATCCAACCCAAGATTAGCTACACTACGGAGTTTCCATCACCCTAGTGACCACTAGGGGTTTCTACATCTACTCACATCAATAAATTGATGAGCATTGCAAAGAGGAAAAACCACACACAAGACAACCACAAGCAAACAGAAAGGGTAAGCTAGAGTATAAATCATTTAACATGTTATGGCACATAGATACTTAAAACAGATCATAAATGTGCAACAGGATAGGCAAACAATCATGTGATAACAAACAAGCAAGACTCTAAGACTTAATTATCTGGATACATATAATCGGTCAGATTCACTGGATGCTTGCACTTGTGGTTGCCTCTACTACTCTGTAGAGCCATTGCCAATGGGTTTCACCCTACCACGCACAAGGTTAGCCTTCAAACATCTAAGGCCATTATCCTGCCAAAGACTAGGGCCTCTTGCTACTCTCACCACTTGAGTTAGTCCGCTCTACGTGAGACTAACTGACTCTTTAGAGTTTTAGGATGCAATCCTTACTTGAATCCTTACCTAATTATACACATTGAGGCATCACCACCAAACCTTACTAAAAGATTCGTGGAATTACGTCCATCACATAAGGCACTACCATGAGATCTCACCAAGAGGTTCATGGGATTACGTCCAACCCATACCACAACCATGTCTTACCAACCAACCATAGATTTATCATGCATAACAAACTCATGCCAATATCCAACCAATCAACAATTCCTTATTCATGCACTTATTCATACCAAGCTCATCAATTCCAGTCCATAAATTATATAATACATGCATATTCACACACTTCATGCTTTAAATAGGGCAATCCAAACAAATCATCCAACCAACTACTAAAAACATGGTAGAATACAAGCCTTCAAGCAAACTATTGTCACCCTCGCTCAAGCTGACAGCTCTCGCTCAGGCGAAAGGAATGCCTCGCTCAAGCTAATAGCTCTCGGCTGGGCGAGATTTCAAACAGATGGCACTTTGTGTTCTGGCTCAAGTTAGCCCATCTCGCTCAGGCGAGATTGCTCTCGCTTAGGCGAGAGGCCTTTGCTCAGGCGATAACTCGAAATAGAGAAGAGAGCGAGCTACTGCTATTCTCGCTTAGGCGAGAACTCCCCGCTTAGGCAAGAGCTTCTCGTTTGGGTGAAAGAACACTCGCCTAGGCGAGTTTAGCAGGTCTCTCCTGTTTTCACACGAGCAACATCCAAAAACATAGTTCAAGGAACATCCAGCTTAGTTTCATTTAGGCACAACATCAACTAGGCATTTGAAACACAAATCACAAACAAAACCAACAATATGCTACAAAACTTGAAGAATCATAACTTCCCTTACTTGGAAAATGCTAGCAAAAGACACAAGCACCCAATTTAATCAAGTAAAAATAATGATTTTTATATTGTAGCAAGTTAGCACAATTTTAAAACTACATAACATATCAATCATGTCAGTTCAAGGGGTTTTTAATTTTAATTGAGAATGTACTTTGATTAAAGTTAGAAACTTTCATGTGATTGAATGTGTTTTTGCCAATGATTGAGAATGTACTTTGATTAGAGGTTAAAACTTTAACTAGAATTAATCACAAATGTACTTTGTTTAATTAACTTTTTGCTTGATTTTAGAGGTAAACAAATAAACATGATTAGGCATAACAATATTTAATTGAGAATGTACTTTGGTTAAATTTGCTATGACTAATCTACGAAGTTCTTACCTTTAATTGAGAATGTATTTTGGTTAATAGTGGGAACGCCAATTGAGAATTTACATTGATTAATAGTGAGAACGCCAGTTGAGAAACAACTTAGTGTTGACTTTACCTTGTCTATTTTTATGGCTACTATCTTTGCAATATTGACGTTGGTATGGTTTAGTAGTATTAATTTAATCACGTCAACGACAACATTATCAATCAAATCCACTTTTATTGTAATTGAATAATACATAAATTGTAATAATCTTATATTTTAAAAAATTTTGACCACATTTCGCATTGGTCTTCAAGTGACACGAAATAAAAATGGTGACAGAAAAGTTCTGTAGTATAATATGCAGCCGAAAAATAACACAAAATGCAATACACAAAAATAGAGTAAAATATATGAAATATATATTATAATTTATGTACTAATCAATTAATAAAATGTTCTTACTCTTCTCAAACTATCCAATTGGACAATTCAAAATTCAATACATTTATTATCAGTACAACCTCCATTACTTTTCATATAATGTTTAAATTAACATACGAAAAGATTTAGAAATGGAAACGTACTACACAAATCAATGTATTAAATTTCAAACGGAAAACTAAAGATTACTCGATGAAATAGTCTAACAGATAAAAAACAATAAATAATAATTGTAAAGGTCAAACACTTTAGAACTCAATGTTAACACCTTCAACAAAACATATATAACAATACATTAAAAAAAAAAAAACATCTCTAAATAATATCAAATATCTCTAAATCATATCTAATTTTATAAATAATACTCATATTAAAACAATAAAAACAAAATAAAAACAAACTTGCTTGGAATGAACAGCGAAGACGGGGGCAAAAACAATGTGGAATGCATATTGGACAAGAATGCGGTGTAGTGCGAGAATAAGCCCCAAGACTCCACTGCAATGCAAGAACCACCACCACCAAAACGTTGTCTAACATCGTTGAAGAAGACCGATAACGAATGGCCGCACACATCGGCGCTATCCAACATCGACGATGGAGACAAAGGGTGTCCACGATGACGTTCCAAAGCGATGAATAGAGAAAGCTGTCGCGAGTGGGAAAGGCACCTTCGTGCGTGATGAACACCAATGTGGATGGTCTTGTGAAGAATGACGACTAAGGGTGCTCCAAAAAATGCTTTGAACAATGACAAATGTGTCGGTGCAATGGTGCTTTGACGGTGGGAATATAAGAAGAAGAGACTGTGTGCGCACGAGGAAAGTGAAAAGGTGAAACTCTTTTAATCCTAGAAAGCTTTTTAACGATAGTACTTGCACGCAATCATTGTTATTTATATATTTTTAACCTTTTTAAAGACGATTCATAATCAAACAGTTGCCATATTTCAAAATTCCCATAACGGTTCCTAGACCAACAGTCGTCGTTTCTCCATGTTCAACTTTTAACGATGATTTTTTGTCGATCGTCATTAAAAAGTTTTCTTTAATTATGAATCTGCCACAACTTTTCTTTTTCCACCAGGCTAGCTTGAAAAGTGTTGTTAATCAATGTTGTGGAAACACTATTGCAAGAAAGGGTTTTGGCCGCAATTATTTTCACTACACCATTTTTCATTTTAGGCAATACTAAACTTGACAAAAGTATAAAATTGTTGTCTAAACATAGTATAAGCAACGCTTTTATAGACACGACTTAAAAACTACCAATGACAATAGTTTATAAAGTGTTGATATTTTATACCACATTTATTTAAGTGTTGCCTTTAAAATGTCTTAGCTATACAATAAAAACATTGCTTAAAATAAAATTTTAAAATGCCTCTAAGATCAACAAAGATCTTCAATCTTCACCTTGCAGCCGTGTGCACTAGTGCATTTTAGAGCTTTTACAACGCTGTATATGTCTCGGTTCATGCGGACCCGCTGCATAAAAGCACGCGGTGGCAGTTTTGTAATTAAATTCAACTTTTATGCCTCGGTTGTCATAATAACCGAGGCATATAGCTAAAAAAAAATTTGACTCAACGCGTTGACCACTAATTTAATTTATTTATTTTTTTCACTGATGCAATATGCTTCGGTTCTCTCTTAACCGAGGCAGTAGAGACACGTAATTATTTTGACCACTGCGTTGACCCCTAATTTGAATTTTTTTTTTGACTGAAGGAATATGCCTCGGTTCTGTAATAACCGAGGCAGTAGTGGTAATATATGCCTCGGTTCAGCGCCTACCCGAGGCAGTAAGTGTAGAATATGCCTCGGTTTCGAATAACCGAGGCAGTATCC
>Ga0214545_1008209_pt1 | contig 16849 bp, 5 predicted proteins | sample CNSS4metaG_FD_160064 | JGI IMG/M metagenome (GOLD analysis project Ga0214545, IMG submission 160064) | Root nodule microbial communities from cowpea collected in UCLA plant growth center, Los Angeles, California, USA - CNSS4 | ecosystem: Host-associated > Plants > Roots > Nodule | place: USA... | reverse complement strand
CCGGCGTCGAAATGCCCTTCCGCCAGGAGGCCACCACGCTCTTCCAGTTGAGTGGCAATTGCGTCACCGTCCTCAACACCATCGTTAAAACTACCACGGTGTAATCACACATGCATGCGTCATGCAAACATTGTTTATTAGAGAGTATCTTCTTTGAGGGGTATAGGGTTTTATATATATTTATTTATTGGTTATTTGTATGAATCTGATCGAAATCGAGTTCGACCAAGGGTTGCCCTACATGTATGTTCGCCAGTTTTGGATAACATATCGATCAATAAATTCCTTTACCATCAAACTCACTTTCTTCTTCCCATCGGCATTACATATATAAACTCTTTTCTCACCAAACTAATTTCAGTATTACATTTCATTAAAATACACCCCAAGACTGAAATATCATCACATTATTATTCTTGCACATTGCTTTTTCAATAATTCCTTTAAAAATCATATGCATGATATCTTTTCATTTATCTGTCAACAAAAATTACATTCAAATGTATAGCAGTTGTTTTCTGGTGTAGAAATACAGCGGACAGAGTTTTTTAATTAATTCTACTTTTTTTTTTTGGTTAAATAAAAAATATATTAAACTTTCTCATTTATCATAAGATAGTTATAAACTTTTCATTTATAATTAATAAAAAATATATTAGTTTTTCATTTTCGCCAACTATAAGAAAATCAATACAAAATTTGTCGGTAATTTGCATTTTTTGAAGGGTTAATTAGTAGGTATAATACTCATTGACTTATCGATGATGATAACCTCAATTTGGAAATAAATGTCTAATAGTTATTGCAGTTGAGTTGTCTTTTTTATTTTTTTTTTTTTTTTTCTTTCTCCTCTTCCTTCTATCACTGCATCATTAATGCATTTTACAGAATTCGTTATCCACATATATTTCTTTCGGTAATTTGAATATCTTAAACAAGTTTGATTTTATCTACAACTTTATTTCTATCGGTAATTCGTGATGAAAATTCTTGTACTAACTTTGATGTTGAATGTATAAATTAATCAAAAGTTAGGTAAGGAAGATTATAAATTAAAAATTAATAATTAGTAATATGCAAATAGGTTATTTTAAAAAAATGATAATTACAAAAAATATAAGCGTAAAGAATAAAGAGTGACTGTTTTTTATCAGTAAAGGTAAAAATTTTATATATACTAAAGAAATTGGAGTGCTCCAATCTGCATATAAAAGTATTTATAATGTTCTCTATCATTCAACTCCCGACCTATATAAAAAATAGGTTAAATTATTCATTTGGTTCCAATTTTCGTATGTGAATTTGAATTTGGTCCCTTAATTTTAAAAAGTGTTAACTAGGTCCCTAATTTTGATAATTTGTTTCAATGAAGCCCCTTCCGTTAAAAATGGCAGAAACGACGTTAAGAGCACAGTGAAATGGAGATGTTAGACGGAACTGAACAGTGAAGTGGCACATTAAATGTGGTACACATGGAATTTTGAAATGCTGTAATAAATAATTAATTTGGAAAAAATGCTGAATGTTATTTAATGTTGTAATTAAGATGTAATAAAAGAGAAAGGGCATGCGTGTTAAGCTTCAAATTGGGGATTATTCTAGGGTTTGCGTTCGTGGGCGAAATTGGAGGAAGGAGTTAGAGATGTCAAAATGGGTTTCAACCCGTGAGCCAACCCGGCTCACCACGGGTTCGAGCCGGGTTGGGTTGAGAAAAATTCAACTTTTTTAAAAGTGGGTTGAAGTCAACCCGGCTCACTTAACCCACGGGTTAAACGGGTTCGAGCCGGGTTGAAGGTGGGTTGGCCCACTTAACCCACCAATTTTTTTTTACAATTTTTTTTTAATTTTTTTTTAATTTTTTTTAATTTTTTTAATAATTATTTACTACTCCTATTATATTTGTTCACAATTTTATATTTTTAAATGCTAGAATGTTGCTTAATTATTTTTGGATAGTTTGAATGTTTAATTAATTTGATTGTCAAGTTATATATATGTTGATACTTTAATTTTTAACTATAATTTTTATAGTAAATTACTCAAGTAACCGTCTTACAAACAATTTTTTTCTAAATTAGCATGAAAAAAATGTATAGTTTTTTTATTTATATTTTGTTGAATAGTATGACAGAAAATTTATAATATTAGTCATGCTTTCTTAGACTAATGGATACTTTTTTGGAAATAATTCTTCACATATTGGTGGTGAGCATGATCAAAATATTGGTTCTTGATTTTACTATGATTGTCATCTCATGGGTTACTTAAAAATTTATTTAAATATTTGAATACTAAAAAAAAAATTTAGGTGGGTTGGTGAGCCAACCCACTTAACCCACCAACCCGTGGTGGGTTGAGCCGGGTTACAAAATTTCTGGCTCACCAGAAAGTGAGCCGGGTTGGGTTCACTCATTTTCAACCCGGCTCGTGGTGAGCCAACCCGTGTGAGCCGGGTTGGCTCACTTTGACATGTCTAGAAGGAGTGGTTCGACATTCAACTAAATGGGATTTGACTTCGCGGACGCAGTAGCCACCATGTTTGTGCTTAATCCCCCTCACACGCTAAATGGTTCCGAGTCCAAGCACCATCCTAAAGTGCGTATGAGACTCCTCAACGATATTCATTCACTCTGAAATTGCCTTCCCCGGCCAACCACTTCGAATTTCATCTGTTCCTAGTCGTTCCCTAGCCCGTTGGCTCTTTTCTTCTCATTCCAAATCCTACGTCGATTTTTTTGTTCTATTTTTCTCGTTCAATTTTCACTCACATCAATACAATTTTTTCTTCAAATCTTAATGATTGGCATTTAATGTGTACCACATTTAATGTGCCACTTCACTTCAATTTCGTCTAACATTTCTACGTCACTGTGCTCTTAATACTGTTTCTGCCATTTTAACGGAAGGGGCTTCATTGAAACAAATTATCAAAATTAGGGACCTAGTTAACACTTTTTAAAATTGAGGGACCAAATTCAAATTTACATACGAAAATTGGGACCAAATGAATAATTTAACCTAAAAAATATTTACAATTATTAACAAGTAAGCAAGGGTATAATTATATATCAACATCATTTTCTTTGAATTATTGCAAAATATATATATATATATATATATATATATATATATATATATATATATATATATATATATATAAACTGTGAAAAAGTGATTAATCTTCTTAAACTGTCTAACCAGACAATTCAAGATTAATACTTATAAATTATTAGTATTGTCTCCTCTTATATTAATTTTTAAATAATACAATTTCTTCGAAAAACCATGGAGATAGTAAATGTAACATCCTATTTTAGCATCTTAAAACTAGTAAAATAAGATGCTTCATTATAATATTCAAAACAAGTAATCTAATGTATAAAGTATATTGAGACAGTCTTACAAAAGATAGGACTATACAAAATATATCATTTATTCACTCACACTAAACCAACAAGCTCTATAAATAAACTAACCACGACTAAAGCTCCTCGAAACCTTTACCTGCTTTAACTGATAGCTCCCCATCCTTGAGAGGTGTCTCTAAACCTGTAACTTTATTTTCTCCCACTGAATAAGTGATCATCACAAAAAGAAGAGACAAACAACACAAGAAGACACAAAACACACAACAAGGTAAGCTAGTGTACAAAAGAAATATTCATAAATAATTAAATCATGCCAAATAAATATTAACATAGTATAAAACATATTTATGCCTATAATCACACAAGCAGTTGACACTAAACTCAATTATCTAGATACATACCATTGATATAGGGTTCACTGAAGGCATGGACTTGTGATGATTTCTAGACTCTTTAGAGTACAAGGCCACAAGGGGTCATCACCCAACAATACAAGGTTAATTCTTTCAAGCCTATGACCAAAGAACAAGTCTAAAGTCTAGGACCTCCTGCTACTCTCACCATGTAACTCATTCTACTCTATGTGACTATGAATGATTATTAGAGTTTAGGATATCTCCTTCCAGACCCACCTATATCAAGGCATACATTAACATAACAACACTAGGAATTTCCCTTGAAATCCTTCAAACATCATCATGTATGCTCACCAAAACATATTATATTCAATTTATCATAATGAGAACCATAAACATACTTCACATTAACCACAAAACAACCTAAAAGAATAAAATAAGAGAAACAAAAAAAACAACAGGGCAAATAACACTTTATACATAAAGTACATTAAAATAGTTGATGCGTTCAAATTTCTGCCCTCATTTAATGTTTAGTTCTGGATATTTAATTGAATTTTTGTGCTTAAAAGAATGTCTTAATTGACAATTATGATAATTGGGTTTATTGTGATAAAAATGTCTTAAAAAATGATTTTAGTTGCATAAAATATTCTTAGATATTCTAATGTTTGTTGATGCAACTGAAGTAAAATTTGGTTCATTAACAGTGAAAACCATTTATCTAACCACAAACTTCAAAATAAAGATCCCACCAGTCAAAGTGAAGAATCACGTGTCTAGGATCAATTGTCACAATTTCAGCTCGATCTAACGGTTAATGAAGCTAGAATTTTCATTTTACTAAGAGGATGCAGACTACAAAAATAGGATGACATCCAACGCCAAAAAAGTGGCGCTCGACGCCCGACCCTGGAACCCATTGACTTCTAACGTCCAAAAGTGGCGCTCGACGACGCCAAGCCAGTGGCCTAGCGCCTGATGACACTGTAACGACGCCTAATGGTGTATCAGAAACAATTTGGAGACAAATTGATCTTGTGTAATTGACTACATGGGCACCTTTCCTTTTAGTGTTTTTGATTCTAAATGGTTTTAAAGAGTTCAAAACTGATACCCAATCACTTAAAACACAAATTCAAACTTTTCCCCAAATCAAGATCACACAAATCAAATATCAAATAATTCAACATACAACTCATCAATTCAACACACCAAATCACAATTAACTACCAAGATGATCAATTCAATAGAAACCTAGCTTCCCTTACCTAACAAAGTGTCTCCATAAACCCAAACAACTCTAAGAACACTAAAACACTTCTAACTCCAAAGGATGCTATATTTACATATAGAAACATCACAAGAACGATCAGGACATACTATTACGATCACTAATAAGAAGCATATAGAAGATGAAAATCCCAAATGCAAGCAGAAAAAGCCTCACATGCAACAAAAATAAAAGAAAATCAAGAAAAACAGCTAAAACTCAACTTACACGAACAAAGAAACTAATCAGGCCAAATTGAAGAGCTCGTCATGAGGATTATTCCTACAGTCTCATATCTTCAATCAAGCAAACAAAAGAGGAGAACCCTTAGAGAAAAGTCAAAGAACTCTAGAAAAATATTTTCTAGAGAGATAATGTGTTTTTAAAAAATAAAAGTCATTTATAACGATACTATTTATACTAAAACCTTTTAATATTAAAATAATCTAGTCTCACTATTTTTAAACCATTATCACATCTAAAAGACAATTTTATAGGGTTTTACATTCTCCTCAACAAAAAAGTTTTTCGTCCTAAAAAATTCACTCATCAGGTAGAAAGAAAACTATGCTCTCTTCATTTTCTCTTACAATAAACACCTAGACTTGTCTAACTTAATGACTCTAACACCTTAACTTACTAGAAACCTTGCCTCTACTAAGTAATATCGTGTTTAATAGTGTAGATTGGTTTAGCCACTACTCCTAAAGCAAATTCTCATCCTCATCTTAAAACTTAAATTATCCTTTATACTTGACCAACCAGCTTGTATCTGATATATTAACTCACTTTCCTTATGCTCTCAACAATCTCTTGTAGGTTTTTACCAAAATTTGAAGATAGTCTTGGTCTCAATCTAAAACATGTTAGTTATCACTCCACACCATCTGATTCCTTGATGCATCACTCCACTAACTTGATCACACACGACTTCTAACCCACTACCACATGTTAGCACTCTTGACCATCCTTATTCATAACTACATTTATAACATATTGCTTCTTTTACTAACTTTGTTGTCACAACAATGTTATCCCACTTCTAAACTAAAATTTTCAATTGTTGCAACCACCAAACTCATATTGGCACTCCATCTTCATTTCTAATTTCACTAACTTGTAACCATCATTCCACAAAACATTAAAACCACATATTTTCTCAACTTGAAATCACTAGTTTGATTAGTACCTAGCAGCTTTATGATACATCTCAAACAAGGATTCTCCAATTTTTCCTTTTTCCTAACCATTTTGAGAAACTCACTAGTTCTAATCAGATGACTAAACTAATGAAATCTCCTCACAACTTCTCTTCCCAACTCAGACACTTATGCTTCTCACCAACTCTTACTCTTACCTTGTCAAATTAAGGAATTGAATTCCCTTCTTTGGTTAAGCATCTACTCTCACTTTCTCGCTTCTAGGTTGACACCCCAACTTGAAACCATAGCTCAATTCATCTCTTATTTCTCCTATCCAACTTTGTTTGTGTAACTCTACACTTCCAGCTCTAAATGATCACTAAACACTTTTAATTAATCCTTATAAAGATGATAGCTTTGTTGTTTTAAAGAACTCTGTTAAGACTTTGACAAGTGTACCAAGTCACGCGAGTAGTAACCGGTAAGATCGGGATATCATTTTCCAAGAGACTCGTGTATACTAAATAATCTTGCAATTAATAACTAATTTAAACTAAAGAATGAATCCATAATTTGGGTTTTTGTGTGAAAGAAAGTAAATATTACATAAACAAGTAAAAGGTGAACTTGGATATTTGAAACTCTAGAAAATGGAAAAGACTAGAAATAAAATGGATTGATATTGTTGGGGTTAAATTTCACCGACTTCACTATCATGCATATAAAACACTAAAACTCTTCTCCATTAAATTACTAATGTCAACCCACAAGTCTCTTCAAACCCTAATCCCTTAGTTGAATGAGCCTAGGTTTCCTTATTAAGAGTCAATTCCTTGAATCCCTAAATAAGCAAAGTCGCTTTACAAACTAGGGTTTAAGACAACTAATGGGTCAAGCTCCATTCCTAGATACAAGTTTCATTAGGTATCTTGTTCCAATTCTAGGTTTCAAGAGATATTTTCCAATACCTAATGACCCAAATATCATGCAACGAATGGTTAAAACAAAGCAAGCATTAAGTAAAGAAACAAAGATACTAAAAATTAATGGAAGAAGCATATATATATATATATATATATATATATATATATATATATATATATATATATATTAAAATCATTCACAAATACATGAAAATTCAGTGACTACATCTAACCCCAACAAAATGGGTTTAACTCTCCATTGTCATGGAGAGCACAAGCTTACAAAACGAAGATGGAAGAGAGAGGAGATACAAAGAGGAAGAAGGGATAGTTCCCACTAGTCCTAACAGACCTTCAAGCGCTCCAAAACGTGTTGCTCGAGCTCTAAAACGTCCAAGATGAGTTTCCCTTGTGAAAACACGAAGAAATAGGGCCAATTTGCCACATCAGCAAGGCGCAAGCAAAGAAGGAGAAATTGAAATCTTGCAAGAGCTGCCCGACGGTCTTCAGATGCCGTCAGGCGGTAGTTATCTGGAACATTCTGGCGCTTGGCGTTGAGCCTTTCCCGCCAGGCGCTAACTCCCTGGAATCAGGATGGCGCCTGACACTCCTCTTGTACCGCCAGGCAGTGGTTGTTGCTTCCTTTTTATAACATTTTTTATCTTCTCCTTGTCATTCCTGGTCACTCATTTGGCTAGGTTTTTGGAACAAAACTTCTAATCTATAAATAGACACAAAAATTGGGAATTAGTAGTATATTTAGATCAATGTAACCTAAAATGTATTTATTCACAAAAGTAAAGTAAAATTGAGGATTAAGTAGGTTAAAAGCTATAGAAGAGATGATTTTGCTAGTAAAATGTACCTTAGATAATGGTAAAAATTAACATTATCAAACTCCCTATTGCATTAACCACCAGGTTATGGGCAAGATACATCTTCCCATGCACCTCCTACCATTGATAAGCATCACTTACCACCATTCCGCTGCACTACTTTAATCCAGACACAAAATTACTTCTTTGTTTACTCAAAAGAGTGATCCTTTTGTATCTGTTGTAACAAGGAAACAATCACCTTGACGAAACCTCCTTCAAACTTTTTATAAATCTTGCAAAATCCTTGATACTCCCCTTTTTATAGCCTCAACATTCCATTTCCTCAACATTTTCCTCACTCTTAAAAGCCATATATCCTAATAGTCATTCCTCCCTTAGCCCACACTTATTCTTGAACGGTTTGACATACTACTACCTCTCCTCCAACCTCCACAAAACTTACAATTATTCTGGCGATTACATTAAATCTAAACCACTACATGTCTTACAATTCTTTCACAATTGAGATCCTTTGTGTCTATTCTTCAATTGTATTTGTCAAACAACTCTGATTCACATGACACTCTACCCCTACCTATCAACTTGATCCACACTTGATACACCATTGACTTATCTCTTTGAATTAAAGAACACGACTTCGTTGGGTATCACATCTCATAGGAATATGAATGGGAAAACCACCAATGTACCCTTGAGATTATGTCCCAACCTTGCAAAGGAACAATTCAAATTGACTTTGAATTTGAATCCTTTTACCACCACAAGACCTACCACACACACTTGAGCAATCTTCACTTGGTCACAACTGTAGCAAAACCACAATCTCAACTCCAATTCTCTCTTGCAGGCAACCATGACAAATATGACATTACCAACTTGTCTTTCCCCACTTAAAGATATGCCTCTCCTTCTGATACTTAAAACCATCTACCTCATGTTCAAGGTCAAACCTTTCTCCTATGTGAGCCATCTTTCTTAGAACATCCTTTCTACTCTTGATTGGGATTGTTGTCATTACCGAGAAGATCCAACTACCTTTTACTAATCCTAATCTGGTGTAAAACCCCTAATATACTTCATTTTCATCACATGATTGTTCTTCCCCTCTACTCAGAAAACATCACCATGCCTTACTAATCTTCAAAGCTCTATATCATCTTAACCTCCCCTAGAGATTTGTCTTTTTTATACACTTCATGGTCCCTATTCTTCTTAGCTTTAACCTCAAACATTTCACAACTTTCCACTTCAAAACTCAAACATTGTTGAGACGTAGAACTAAGTTGATTTCTCAAACCTTATTACAAAGCATCACTCTAATGACTTTTATTGAAAGTAATAACAAAGATATAATCATATTATGAAAATGTAATTTCGTTATAATTAAATATATTTTTAAAACTAAAAATGAAACAAAATTACCACTAACTAAAAAACGGAGAATTAAATTTACGTACAAAAATATCCAGGAACCAAAAAATTGTATATAATTAAAACTCAAAAGGATTAAAATTGTAGAAAAATAATTCAAGATCAAGCAAACATCGTAAAATAAAATAAAATAAAAACAAAACAACAACTGTGCCTAAAATTTAATAGGTGAATCTGGTTGAAAAATTGTATATATCCCAACTTATCGAATTAGACCGTAAAAGTTAATAAATACTTTAAAAAAATTCATTCATAATTTGTTTTTCAAATAACTTGTTTTATGTTACATAATTTAAATTTTGATAGTTTATTTCCTACTAAATTACCATGCGAAGTAGAATAAGATATTTGTGTATAACAATATTATCTATTATATATTCTTTTATTTATTTTTGACCTGATTAGATACAGGGAGGCTTTCCTTCAACACTAACAAACGCTGGGTTGAGTTCACTGTCGACAAGTTTTGCCCCAACACTCAACTCCGCTATCCCTATTCTTCCTCTTATTCTTCTTATTAAACAAACACTCATATCATTGCACCTTCCTTCTCATCCACCCATTAACAATGGCTCACACATCCCTTTTCACTCCCTCTTCCTCTCTCAGATTCAACCCTCTTCTTCTTTCCTCCACTCCCTCTTCTTCTTCTCTTTCCAACAACCTTTCTTTTCCCACCCTCTCCAGGTATTTTTTTTTATCAATTTTTTTTTTGGCACCCCATGTGCTGCGGTGTTTTTTAAACACTCAATTGCCGTAAAGTTTGCATTTTGATGAAATATGCGAGTTTGTGGTTTTTCGATTTGTTACATTTTATTTAGTTATTTTAGAGAATTATGGACACCGGATTTGTGGAAGATGACCTTAAATTTTTATGCTGATGGGTAAGGGTGAAAGTGAGATTTTGGGTCACTTTTGGGTTATGTTTCGAACTGAAAAATGGTTTGATAAAAACGTCATGATAAAATTTGAATTGCCTGAGTTTTTAAAATGATTAATCTAGGGTGGGTCTGCTGTGAAGGGTTTCTCAAATTTTAATTGCTAAAGCTTGAATATTTATTATCCACCTTTTATCCGTGCTTGAATTTCCCTTTTTAAAAAAACAGGAAATTTGTCACGGAAGAGACTAGAATATTCTCTATTATGCTGGATGTATTTATGTCTATTAAGGGGATGAAGCCTTGCTGTGGTTTGCAGGAAACTAAGGAAATCGGTAGAAGGTAGAAAGATTAGTAAAAATTCTGCTGTGAAGGCAGTGTATGGTGATCAATTTTGGACCCCTGAGAGCAGTTCACGTCAGGATATTTGGTCCATAAGGTAGATTTGGTTTTGTTATTAGTTTTATGTTTTAGCTTAGTCTTATTTATTGACTTGGATAGTGTTTTTGAAGGAGGGATTTGAAAGTCCCATCTTCCCCTTATTTCCCCACCTATGCACAAGGACAAGGGCCACCTCCTATGGTGCAGGAGCGTTTCCAGAGTGTTATAAGTCAGCTTTTCCAATATGTAGGCAATTTTTTCTCTTGTTACTTTCAGCTTCTGTTTAATCTGGCTAGTATTAATAATGTGTTTTGGTATTTAGAGAATAATCCGTTGTGGTGGAGCTGTTGATGACGATATGGCAAACATCATAGTTGCTCAGCTCCTGTACCTTGATGCTGTTGATCCTAACAAGGTTTGTTCTTAGACATTGAAAACTCATGGTTTATCTTCTTAATCTTTCTCCATATAAAGTGTTCAGTTGGATTCTTAAGCTGATGTTAAAGGATTATAGTATGGTACTTTTTCATTCAGCTGTTATTGTTATCAAGATATCTTGAATTTGTATTTGGTATTTTCTGTTGTGTAATAAACTCAATGTTGTTGTGCACGTACTTAGTCAACTACCAATTTTCTCATTATGTTGAACAGGATATTGTCATGTATGTAAATTCTCCAGGAGGGTCGGTTACAGCTGGTAATTATTTGAGTTAACTCTATATTGCATTGTTTTCATTATATTCAATTTACACATGGTTTCAAAAAGAATGTTAGTGTATTTCAAATGTAAAACATGCTTCCTTTGTTATTTCTTTCCTCAGGTATGGCAATATTTGATACAATGAGGCATATCCGACCTGATGTGTCTACTGTGTGTGTTGGATTAGCAGCTAGGTAACGTTTTGTTCTTTCTCGGACAATATTACCCTAATGCTGAGAGGTTGCTGGTTATCACCGCCAGTAGAAAGTTAAAATTTTTATATCCCAATTTGTTTTTGGTGCATGCTGCTGGCAGAACGGACTGATTTATTTATTTATGCTGAAAACACTTGGAGAATTAAGATGATTAATTAGTAATTATATTTGATATTTGGCTTCCACACTGTGTCATGTGAGTTTATGTTTTTAAAAACACGAGATTACGTTATTATTTGTGTTTCTTTAATTTGGATGGTTGACCCCCCCTGGTAAGGCCAATTAATAAAAATAAAATAAGGCATATCAATCTGCTGATTTAATCTTTGGTTTAGCACAGCCTTGTATCTGGGAATGACATTTTAAATGAGTTTCCACAGGCTTCAAGATTAGTCATTTGTCAATGTTGAGAACAAATAGTTTCCCCTCCGTGGTGTGCATTTAAAGTCTGCTGCATTTCATTTGAAAAAATCTACTCCATTGGTAGTGTTATGTGGTCGGTTATATTATAGCCGTTTTATCCAACTTCCCGGTATAATATTTGTTCCCAATAACTTTGTGAAAGTAAAGGGAGTGGAGTTGTGATTTTCCCTCTTACCTTCATATAGTGAAATGGTATTGGTAGTGCTTAGTGGTGGATCTAAGATATATATAGGTCTGCCACTGGTAGTGCTGTTGAAGATAATATTAACTGTTGAACTGAAAGCTTTCCTTTGAAAAAATATTCTTAACACTCCCGAGAATTAAAACTCACATAAATATTGATAGTTTGACAATGAGAAGTGAATGATAGTCGATTGTATACTACAGTTATTTATCATTTCTTGTTGAAGAAAATTTAGTTCCCATTCTTATAGAAACCTTTTCACGTGCAGTATGGGAGCTTTTCTGCTTAGCGCTGGGACCATTGGTAATAATTCTTGTAACTTGAAATCATTGTATCCTTCTTTACTTCTCCAAAAGTGAAAAAATGCTTCTTTCTAACTTTAAATCCCTTTCTACAAAACCTTTGAAGGAAAGAGATACAGTTTGCCAAATTCAAGGATTATGATTCACCAACCGCTTGGTGGTGCTCAAGGAGGCCAAACTGACATAGATATTCAGGTACAAATCTCATTTTCATCCTTTTAATTTTTATTGAACAAATGTCAGATTTACATCTAATAGTTTATATACATTTTCTATAATAGAAAACTAAAATCTTAGGATAGTACTTAACACTCTTTAATGAATTAATTTAAATCAAGATGATTGCTTAATATCGTAGTGAGTTTCCTAATAACCTAAATTTAAGTATACAAATATGCTTAGTAATTTCTCTATTCATACATTATATTCCATACCCTTGATACTATGATTTCTTCCCTATACTAACCTGCTTTTTATATCCCATTCCCTACTATTATATATTTGGAATTATCTAGCATTTCTTTAGATTCGATTGAACCAAACTGTTGCAATAAGTGACCCTGTGTATGACACTACCAAAGGAAACTGTAGGGTTTACTTATTTGTTGCTATTTTGTACAGATCATATATTCATAGTTCTCCTACATTATCTTGTTGGACATAACTGATTATGATTTAAAATTCTCAGGCTAATGAAATGCTGCATCACAAGGCAAATCTGAATGGATATCTCTCCTATCACACTGGCCAAAGTTTGGAGAAGATTAACCAGGATACAGACCGTGACTTTTTTATGAGTGCAAAAGAAGCCAAGGATTATGGACTCATTGATGGTGTGATTATGAATCCTCTCAAAGCTCTCCAGCCATTAGAGGCTGCAGCAGAGGGTAAAGATCGGGCTAGTGTTTGAGCACCAGATTGTTGCACTTTAGTTACCGAGGTAGGCTTAAACTGTAAGATGTTTTTGGTTGCTGAGTTCAACTGAACTTTTTAACGGATGTTGATATCTTTGTCCCTGTACCAAAATGAGGTCAAATTGATACTTCTATTTATTCCTTTAGATTTTACACTGACAGAAGGTTCTTTAATTAATGGATCCTGAATGTAATTTTTCCTTCACCCTTTTGTCTGTGATTATCTGATATTGATATGCTTCATGCTCCGTTAAACTATGAAACGATATGCTACACCTCTCAGTTATTAATTTTACATAAAGGCACTGCATCTTACTTTACCAGTAATTTATACTTAAATTGTTTATAAATCAAGTTTTGTAGAATTTCTGAACTTCTGATTTTATCAAATGCAGAATGTTCTGATTTCCAGTTAACTCAGCATTGTGTTGATTATTTTCAATAATGTATTTGGAAATACTCGCTGCTTCCATGTTAACACTCTTCTGACCAAATTGGTGTATTTTAAATTATCGTCTCGGTTTATTTCTTATTCTCAAAGTGTTTATTAAAACTTTTATCCCAAGCCGTGAGAAAAAATAAGGAAAAGTTAAGTTTGACGCTTCCATCGAAAAGTTTAATTGGTAATTCATTTTTTGTATCAGCAATTTAATTGATAATTGTTATCTAGAAAAGCTGACAAATTAATTTGAATTTGATTTTCAACCATCCAAAATTTTAAGTCTCTATGTTAATCTTTATCATCCGTTTCAAGATAGATGAATAATATTTATTTTACACATTTTAAGAATTTTTTTTAAGCAACACATACCTATGTTATATCACTCATCAATTAAAATTACCATGTATTACTTTTGTTAAAAAAATAAGTAATTTATTATTATCACGTGACACCAGAGATCAAAAGGAATAACTTTTAAATTTAGATGATAAAAACAAAGAAAGTTTAAAATAAGTAAAATCAAAATTTATTTATTTGATTAAAACTAAAGACACTATATCTTAAACGAAATAGCGGAAAAAGTAATTTTCATTTTCGATTCTTTGGAAAATCATCAACTAAAATGTACTTTGTTCCTTTCTATAAAAAATATTATCCACTAAACGTTCTTCCAATACTTTTTTGTTTTCTTTGAAAATAAACACAGAAGATAATGACGCTAAAAAGGCCTTAAGATTCTTCAACTTACATTTTGGGCTCGAAAATGGACCAAAAACTATGATTGGGCTTGAATGAGTACCGGAGCCCGAACTCTCGGGGAATAACATTAAATAACATCACGGTCGTGAAAATTGGAATGCCCAATAAATAAATGAAGAAAACGCTATCCATTGGAAGAGCTCATTTACTTATTTTCCTTACAGAGTAGCAATTTTCCAATGGAAGATTTTTGTTTTAAAGCATTATTGTAAAGTTTTATCTTTTAATTACTTTAAGAATATCACATTCACATATTTCATTCTATTGTTTATCTAGGATTTAGTTTTGATTGATGTTTTTTTAAATTAAATCAACTTTGATATTTTTGTATAGAGCTAGTAAACACTTGTTTTCAATATAATTAATGTAAAAATCATTAATTTCGTGAACTAATCTCACTTACGCATTTAATAAATTTGAACTCCTTCTTACCGGGACTTCAATGAGAATTTCATGCATAACAGAAGAAGTTGTATTTTTGTTTCTTTTTGGATTTTTTTTTTGGTAACAATGAAGATGAGAATATACTAACAATGGATAAAGTGTAATGTACAAATGATAAAATAGAAAAATGAAAAATTATATGAGTTGTAATGAATGGGAAAGAACATCATAGTAAATTGTAAGGAAATAAATTATCAAGAAAAATAAAAGAAATTGTAACATAAATCAATAGAGCGAAAGAACCAAATTGCAACAACTAATATTGAATTAATTATTTTATGTTTTCTCGGTGTTTCTAAAAAATTATGTATTGTTTCATTATTTGTAATTTTTTAAAATATAAAATAAACTTATTTATATTTTCTAGTCCATTATGATAGTTACAGGATTTTTAATTTGAAATCTAAACAAGTTACATACCAAATCTCCATATAACTGTCTAAAAATTACACTTAACGATTTTGGAGTTCATATATCTTGAGCGGTTAATATTCATTAAGCCTTTATAATGGTTGTTTTGTTCTCTTCTTGATTTGCTTCAATCCTTTGTTTCAACCAACTTCTTTTATTTGACGTTCTAAAAGGGATAAATAACTTGCCTTGATTGCCTAACCAGAAGTAAATAATTGATTTCTAACGAGTTACAGACGTTTTTAATGAGTTACATGTGTGTCTTATGATGTCTTTTACTTACACCATTCATGTAAAATATTATAAGTTTTAATCCTTCATTTCATAAACTTGTCTTTTGATCGATTGAACAAGACATATTTCTATTTACTCTTAATCCCTCAATGACTCTCAATATTTTAAATAATTTGGTTGTACTTCTAATTATCCTGAACAAGTTTTTAAAGATAAAGTAAGAGTGAGAACTATTTTATAAAATAATAATTTCTCTACTCCATTATTTTTACAATTCCCTTGTCTTATGATTTTTAGTTAAATAAATTTTATATTTTTTAAACTACTCTACCAACCAAACATATTCCTAATAATTGGAATAACATTTATATACACAATACATTTTAGAAATGTGGTTATGAGAATAATATTTTTATATAATTATGCCTCTTTTTATACAAATATTTTTTACCTATAAAACATATTTATGATATTTTAAATAACAAAAAACACATAATCTCAAATTTATCTGGGAACAATATATGAAAATAAACTTAATATCAATAGCATATATCTTCAATAAATATTTTAAGTGCCAAAATAGAAATTTTTTAAAATACCACATATACAAAATATACTAAAATTAAAATAAATTATTATTTTCTATATATTAAAAAAATATAAGGTAAACACCAAGAGACAATGTCATTGCTTAATATGTTAATGATTTGATTTAATTTTAAATATAGTCAACAATTTGTCTTATTTTTATTTTTTTTTAAATTAACGATTTTAAAAATATAGTGAGTTGTTTTTAAAAGCGTACGTAAGCATTAAGGATTTTCCAGTTTCCGGCTCTGCTTGGTAATAAAGATGGCAAATAAACCCGTCTCCGTGGGTATTGTCCGAACCCGTTCCCGTTTTGACGGAGAATCTCTGCATTGACTAGGTATGGGTATGGGTATGGAGAATCCCCGATTTTTTCAATTAGGTATGGGGATGAGGATGGTGATGAATATATCCCCGCCATAATAAATATATAAAAATATATATATATATATATATATATATATATATTTATTTATTTATTTCTTCTAAATATTTGGTTTGTCATGAAACTCATTTGCATCTCCAATATATTTTTTATCTTATCATAATCTTTATGTAATTATGTTAAAATGATGTATGTCAATTAAAAAAAATATGTTTAACATTTGAATATTTCTATTATTTTTTAATATTTTTATTTAT
>Ga0214545_1008208_pt1 | contig 16851 bp, 5 predicted proteins | sample CNSS4metaG_FD_160064 | JGI IMG/M metagenome (GOLD analysis project Ga0214545, IMG submission 160064) | Root nodule microbial communities from cowpea collected in UCLA plant growth center, Los Angeles, California, USA - CNSS4 | ecosystem: Host-associated > Plants > Roots > Nodule | place: USA... | reverse complement strand
CTTACGAATGGCATGCTAAAATAGAAGAGAACGTTCAACATACATCAATCCACATTACATAACGGCCGCACATATTGGAGAAAATTTGGAGATCTGAACCCCCTATTCATGTGCCTCGAGATACCACATCAAAATAAAACGTAAAGGCTTTGTCTACTCTTGATTGAAATGGTCGTGCTTTCCTGTAAAACACCTGTAAGCACCACATACGACTCCAAATAATGCCTCTCAAACTATACTAGGAGGATCCCCAAACCAGCTGCAGGTAGCACGGGCCCAGCGTGTTCTTATGCAGTCCACCAAAGGCGCATGCTGGGAAGGCTCCGGTTTAGATACTTCATTGTCCTTCCCAGCAGAGTCACTAGCACTAGGAGCAGATGAAACCTTCACATCTGCCATAAATTCCTCAGGCGTCCACCTTGGAGGCACTGAAACTCTCAATTTTGTCAGCCGGGGTCTTTGTAGTGGAGTTTCACCCGCAGAATTTACTTGGCTGCCATTCAGATCTGATTTAGCAATCCCATTAAAATGGTATAGATCAAAGACCTTCTTACCCATCAATCCTGATGAATCCTTCAAACCTCCCAAACTTTTGTCTAGATCCAAAATTACTTGCCAGAATTCACTCCACACAATGAACCCTGCAGAGCAAAGATGTTCCAGCTTCTCTGGTGGAAATTTGATATCTGTTTCTCTGAGGACTTGATGGAAACCTTCCACACTAATGAAACCACCACCTCCACTCTGATCTTGTGCATCAAAGGCTTTGCGTATCTGTGTTTCCCTTCCTTCCAGTTCATTCTCACTTTGAACGCTGGGGTCTAGAGCAAACAGCACAGTGTAATGGGATTCACTCCCCACAACCCATATAGGCCACTTTGGAGATTTCAGATGCTGACCAACCTTGCAAAAATTCAGGGATTCCAAAAGTGTGAGAAATCCAACTTCCACATCTCGAGATATACCTTTTAGAAACATCCCTCCCCCTAAATCCATCCTTCCATCAAACACATTAGGGACGGCCTCCCCACAGAGCAGTAGGTTCACAATTTCCTGCAGCACAAGATTCAAAGAAAAAGACAAACTCATATTCTAGTTGTACAGCATTATTTATCAGCATTACTTAAGGATGGGAGCTCTTTCCAATTATATGTATCACGTATAGTACCTGAGAGGCATGCCCAAAAGGTGCTGTAACCAGTGGTAGGCTGGGATCATCCCTGTCGCTTTGAACCAAGTCCTAAAGGAGAGCAAAATATTAAATGCATTGACTAATAATTTTTCAAGTCAAGTCATAATAACAACTGATGCAAATTCACTTATCCAGATGAATTTATCACAACTAACTTACTACCATTTTATTCATCACATTCAAGGATGAGAGAACATAATAGACTCAATTTTCTAAAAACCATATAAATAGAACTAGTTTTCTTTAAAGGATGTAGCAACAATTGTCCCACTGCTTTACACAGCTTTGAACCCATATCAGCTCAAAATTTACAGGAGATTAAGATGAAATTTGGATCTTACAATCCTGGATCTAACTCGATGTTGATCCCTGAGTACGCAAGTTGATTCAAGCATATGAAGATATTGTCATCCACATTACTTCAATCCAGATTCCACAATATCTCGGTATAAACTATACTAATCAGTGGCTGCGAGTGGACACCACACTTCAGATTTTGTGTTGAATCAATATTTTATGATTACTATTGTATTAGGAGTCTTGTTATGTTAGAAGCGTTATTGGGCTAAACATTATATTGGTTGTATCACGCTTGTAATTGAACTAGGTTATATTTTATTATATTATTATAAACAAGATTGTAATGTTAGCGCTTTCTTAGCACACTATAAAAATTATTTAGAGGCATAATTAGTAAATACAGTAAATTCTCTCATTTTAATTTTCCACCCAATTACTACAATTTCAACTTGGTATCAATGTTACAATCATGTCCGTGCCATGTCCATGGTGACAACAAAGATTCCAAAGTAGTCTTGTGTATTTCTTTTCTGCATCTTACTTCAAAATTTCAATCTCCATATTAGTTCTGAAGAATAAATAGAACCACTACTAAACCAGTGCTATCATCTCAAAATCACAATCATTCATTTTCCTATAATAGTAATGTTTACTTTCACTTCTCTTTTCCATTCAATTATGCTTTCAGCAGAATCCTTACAAGCTTGTTGGCTTTGTGACTTTTCAGAAACAATTTCTTGACTACGTCTACACATTCAATAAACCATTTCCCAGAAAAGCACTAAATCAAAATTTTCCCTCAAGATTGGTGAACCAGGAAGAATTGTCACAAATATTAACCACATTCCGAAAATAGCCCATTTATGGTAAAAACAAACAGCATCTTCAAGTAAATTTTTTGAATTTAGAGTTTAACAAACAAATCAGAGAACCAAACATGAAAATCTTTTAGATTATGTTTTAAGAGAAGCTTAAAATTAAAAAAAAAAAAAACCTCGGGTAAAATCATTAATCACCGACCACTATAAGACCACTTTGGCTCCAGGAGCTCAGGATCCTATCAAGTTTCTGAACAACTAAAGAAGCATGAATTGAATTCAAGGGGGATGGGGAATGGCATCAAGAGACCCTGATATTTTTTTTAAGCCAATTCAAGCCGCAGCAACACATTAATTATCTAGGTTGTCATTGGCCTCCTGCCAATTTCCAAGCATTTTAAAGACTTACATTCATACCTCAAATACAATGCATTACCGGGACAACCAAAACACAATAAATAATTCTATCACCTTGTCATTGGTTTAAATTGTTTGGTTTGTCCGTCCTTAAAACAGAAATAGGCTACTATTTTCCATTACATGAATTATAGGAGCAAGCAATTAGAAGTACAAACTCAATCAAGCTAAGAATACAGTTAACAAGTCACCCAGCGGAATTCTTCTAATTATGCAAAAAGAGTTTGTATATTAAGTCACAAGTAGTTCATTCTTAGTAGGAAGAAAAGAAAATGGAAGGAAAAATAGTCCAATATCTCTTGCTTTAAAAGACAGTGAATTCAGGGTCTGTAAAATGCAATGTGCAGTAGAAGAGCTTGAAGCAGGCAAACATACCAGTCCTCGAGAAAGTAAAGCAGAGATTAGGAAAAGCAATGCTCCCATTCGACTTTGGAAGAAGGGAAGATTTGCTTCAAGCCGTTGCAATGCAGTTGTTTGTGATGTGCACGTTTCGACTCTAAGAACTTTCTGCAGATCCACGGCAGATTCAATAGAAAGACCTTGAAGTGATTTTGCAATAACCTGTTAATTAGACAAGACTTCATTCATCAGATAAGGTTATCATGGGAGTGTTAATGTAGAAGACAATAATAATAAGATAGGGAATACAATTCAAAATATTGCCAACAAGATGCCATGCAAAAAAACAATATCAGTGTACAATAACCAAGGTACCTCGTCCTCTGAAATCCCTTCAAAACGTGGAATGTGATTCTCTGGAAAGCTCAAAGTTGCAATCACAGCCCTTCTATTACTTCCACATGAAAATAAAATTTCAGCCATACTTCTTACGAGGGCCCTGCCACAAAATCACACAACAGAAATATATCATTAAGCACTGCATATGTAAAAACCATGAAAGAACACACTGACCACTTTTAAAGACCAGTGGAACTCAGAAGGACATCAGATAGGAACAAAGATTTATAAACATACGAATATGATTCAACAAGACTAGATTTGGTTAATAAGGATGTCATAGTAGAATCACAATAGAAGACACTTATAAAAAAAATGGAAATTTTAATTCAATCTTATTTCCAACAAGATGCATAAATAACCAATATTAGTACAATAACCAAGGTACCTCATCCTCTGAAATCCCTTCAAAAGGCTGAACATAGGAGAATCTGAAATAAGCACATTTAAATATATGGACATATACTAATAAGCAAATGAAGTCCACAACCAGAAAACCTGAAATCTTCACCATTCAATAAGAAAAATGAGAAATAAAGATTAAACTATTATGAACCCACAGAAAACCCAAGAACTTGCACTTGTACTAAATACCACATTCAAATAAATAAATAAAATAAGTGAATAAATACTACATAGATAATTTGAGAGCTAGGACCAAGAATTCGCCCAATGCTTGGTCATCATAGTCAGTTGATGAAACAGGGGGAAAGAAAAGTTATTTAGACACACCAAATCTTGAATATGCTTAATAAGCCAGTATAAGACTAAGACCAAGGTAAAGGTATAACGAGCTAAAAACTAACACTTGGTGTAATCCTAAAATTAAAGGAAAATTACTTGTGGCATTATATTGCCTTCTCACCCTAGCCATGACCCTTCATACATATATCCTAGATTGAATGAATAAGAAATACAAACTCCTTTCTTCAGTAGATCACTCCATAATACCTCTCCTGACCATGTGCCTTTTCTAAATTAGTGAAGAATCACATACAAGCCCTTTTATTCTTTTGACAATGCTCCACCAAAAAGCATAAGTATATTGTTTTCCGGAGAACCTACTCGGCATTAACCAATACTTTGAATTGGGTAGTCAAACTTCCCCTAGATATGAAATAAGTCCAAGCAAAGTTTTCCATATAATTTCCTTAAACATATGCCACCTTCCTTTTCTAGGTTCGTAGGATGTTCTTCCCGTTTCATAAAACAAGTTTCAGCCATTTTAAAGTCATAAACTAATGAAAAATCTAGGATATAATGGTAGATTTACCCTCTCCGCTTGCTTTTCCTCGGCCATAATTTACATGTGCATCCAAGTACCTCTGGATGTTCTCCCCACATAAACATTTATTTCCCTTCTGAAGAAATCTTTTCTCCTAATAGTATTATCTGGATTATAGTTTCTAAGAGTTGCCAAAATTTTATTTTTATACAAGCTTCAAAATCTACCTGAAATACTAATAATCGAAATTAAGTATTCCCCTTCCCACCACAGATATTACCGCTATGAACCTATCTGCTAGGCTGTTACATTTATAACATCATTCTTTCAAAAGTTAGCTACAATTATACCCATCTTATTTCTTGATTTAAAAATCACAACTTAAAAACCCGAAGTGTTAAATTCCTTTACCTTTTCTCCTACCCAGTTAGTTTAATTTTTTTTCTCTCCTTTAACATGTATATAAAATTGATAAACCTAATCATGGTGTATACTATTTCCACTGATTAACCTGTAGCTACATGTATGCCTGCCATTCTGTTCCTAAACAAATAATTTTCCAGCAAATAAACTTTTTTGCCCACAACAATTTGTGGAAATGTGGGTATACTTGCATTTTTGTCCATATCAAGGCAGACAGTAACTATGAGAACCCTTCCCTAAAAGCTAGTTGCCAAACAGAGAGAACCCAAAACTACTACATCGAGCATCTCATAAACTCAATATGGGACTTAAACATCTCATGTTATCCAAGTCCTTATAAAAGACTGCTCCAAAGAGTCAAGGTCTCAGTAGTTGATTGACACTCTACAATGCTTCAATTAAACCCTGCACTGGTAGCCTTTTCCAGTACAATCACAACCTGCTCAAATACCAATTGATACAAACAAAGCCGAGCATTTGAGAAACCTCCCTTGCAAAGTTGGGGTGGGGGGCGAGGGTGAACCAAACACTTATTCCACCAAACATCCTATAATCCTCAATGTTGGATTCAGATGCCTCATGGTATCCAAGTTTCTATAAAAGACTTTATATTAAGTTGTGACACAATTTTGTTGATTGAACAAATACTACTGCTGTCTACTGCTCATGAAATAGAACAAGTTAACACCGAACTCGATCAAAATTGAAATTATTAAAAGCAAACATATAAAACAATATTAAAAAGAATAGTTAATTGAATAAAAAACAGTATTCATGTTGACAATACACCAGGAAACAGGGCGCTATAGACCAAAGAAAATGGCTGAATAAAGACATGAAGTACAGAATACAAAAAATGGATATAATTTTATTATAATGAATTTTACCAAGCTAAGCAGAAACGATTGGTCAGGAGAAAGTTAATCACCTTACTTTTACACCTTCAGGGAGTGAAGAAAAAGTATAAGATGGAACAGACAGACTTTTAAATGATGCACCCAGACCCTTTTGTGGCAGGCATGGTACATCTTTCAACTCATCACTGAAGAAAATGATGTGTTTAAGCACAAATGCCTGAAAAGTTAAAGAAAAACATGAGCAAAACCAACACAGGACAAAAACATGCTTTTAGGAATTTACATTATGTCAAATTCTTTAAAGTTGGTGGAGATATCACATTGATATATTACCAAATTATAACATATAAGTCGATGCAAATCTTCCATTACAAGTCAATTTTATGATATTGAATTAAGCTTAAGGTCCATCTTTTATGATTCTATTAGAGTTTGTCCTAACAAGATCCATTGGGTCTATCATGTCTCCATTATCAAGACCATCCACAAATAATTAGTCTAACACTCAAGATGTCTAGTCCTCGGTAAGAGGTGTGTTGAATATGTCATATCAACTAAAGTTATGTGGTCAAATTATAGTATATAAGTGAGTGTAAACCCTACCATACAAGTCAGTTTTATGAGATTGAATTAGACTCAAAATCTTCTTTCTAAAAAGAATAAATAAATGAAATAAAAATAATAAATCAATATTTAATTATACACTCACAAGCGAGCTCAGTTGTTACAACAGTATATTTATTCATTGAATCAACAAAAGTCAACACTACTAAAGTGGAAAAGTTAAAATGATCCACCGGGTGTGGGTGTGGGTGGAGAACATATAATCTGCCCCGTGGATACCTCTTTACTTCTTAAACTTATTATTACATCTTTTTTTATGAAATAAAATTTATTTTTTCTTAATTATAATGAATTTTTAAAGAATAAACATATGCACACAATAATTATGTATACAGATTACTATAAAGTATATAAATGAACTTGATATGTTTTTTGCAATACTATTTAATTTAATAAAAAATAAAATTAATAAATAGTTATAATATGATTTTTTCTTCAAGATGTTTAAATTCTTAATATTTGTCGATATCCATGAATACCCGGGGTCTGTATGAATACCACAAATATGAATGTAGGAATATACCTGCAGTCATCATCCCCATTCCCATCCTTACATGAGAGTAAGAAGACATCATTAAATTTCTTTTACTTGAAACATATACATGGGAAATCATATAAAGAAAACACCGAATAGATTTATCATACAGCCATTTGCTAATATTTTCTGACTACAAAATACTTGTTTACTGCCTATAGTTAATACGTGTACCACACAGTCAGTGTACATTCTAGAGGTTAAAGCACTCATTTAGTGCTTATTGTTTCACCCAAAACCATTGTAAAACAGTCTCAATAGTTTAAGGACAGTTATGCATATTAGCTGGGTTTGTTATACTGAAGGTCCCTATTTGGAGTGAAATCATCACAACCAGATCAGTAGCACTTTCATTGTTTGAAAAAGGGACTTCTTAAACAGATCCGAAAAATGGACAGCATTGAAAAAATGTAGCAATTACTTGTATAGCTGCCAAAACGCCACAGGGACCGCCTTCATGCTGCACTAGGCCCATTGATGTTACAGGATCAGAGCTAAACCTATGGTGCAGTTTTTCAAAGTATTAGCAATAAAAAGCAAGTACACAATCTTATCTGAATTTAAAAGTATTGAAATCAAACTTAAGAGAAAAGAAACTTTGAATTGATTATACTGAGTTTTATAGAAGTGATGAGCTTCTGTTTACAGCAGTTACACATAGACTACAGATGCGTTCTAACTGACCGGATCAGTTGTAACAACCTGATTATGACAGCTGTAACAATCTACTCAATACAACAGATAACAGGGTGGTAACTAACTGGAAAATTGATAAAAGGTATTATACACAAACAAAAGGTATACAAAAAATAATTCAAAAGTCAAAACATCAATATGTTAAAAAATATAACATGCAGATGAAGAGTTGCAAACACACATTCATGATTTCCATTATAATGATGTTTTTTCGGTTAAATTCATCCATTCATAAATTATGTTTCACAAATACAAAATGAGCAGCATAGCAATAGTTTCACAGCAGGAAGGTTCAACTGGACATGATAAGCAAGTTTCAAAATAAGAAATATTGGTCCTTGATTAAAGGACAAGATACAAACATCTCGTGCCAATATTTAGTTGTTATATTAAAAATACCTCCACAGAAGCTCAAAAATGAAAATAGTCTCCAAGTAACTAACAAATAATATCAAGGAATGACAACACATGTTCATGATTTCCTTTATAATGATGTTTTTTCAGTGAAATTAATCCATTCATAAATTATGCTTCACAAATAGAAAATGAGCAGCATAGCAATAGTTTCACAGCAGAAAGGTTCGATTGCACTTGATGTTCAGAAGCAAGTTTCGAAATAAGAAATATTGGTCATTGATTAAAGGACATGATACAAACATCTTGTGCAAATATTGAGTTATTACATTAAACATACCTCAACAGGAGATAATAAAATGAAAATATTCTCCAAGTAACAAACAGATGATATCAAGGAACCACAAAAACCAGGCATGGCTTAGCTATCTAATTAAGAAGGAATGTAGCATCAAGTGAACAAAATCACTTTGTATGACAAATAATTTTGCCACTCTACAACATACAAAAAGGATTATGTTCAATAGCAATGTTGCATTCTTCTGTGGTTTTCTTTTTGTTAGTTTTTCTCAAGTAGTTTCAACAGGAACTTTTTCATTCTTTACCAAGCAAGTAGAACCAACCAATTATTTCATAAACTGCATCCATCAAGCAATCAATGAAGAATCGTACACAAGAAATTTGTCTAACACCAGTACTACGTAAGAACTTCAACCCTAGCAGCCCTCATTTAGTTAGTCAGGCTTTCACATAGGAAGTTCTACACTTTCTCCAGAGGAAAAGAGAAAAAAGGCATATTGACAATACGTTAACTAATACAGTTTTATTTTTACTGCATTCCTATACCTTTTCTAAATCTTATTCCTTACTTTTTGAATGATCATTCACCAAGACTTTAGCGATTAAGGTATATTTACAAAACCCTCGATATGTTTTACTGCTGGGAAAATGCATTATTTTGAAGATAAAGTTCCAATTTCCCCCTTTTTCTTGTAATATATTGTATTTTCCAATGCCAGAATATACAGGTTCGATTTTATATTGATTAATAATGAGAGCATGGCAGTGAAGTCATGGGATTTTCAAGACTGTATGAGTAACTGAGCTCACTTCAGAATCAGAAATATGATACAAATAGATACATATCCTGATTCAGAACAAACATATTATATCCAACTCCGACTCCAATCACATAGAAACAAGAAACACATACCGCTGGATAACATAACAACATTATGGGGGGAAGCAGGAATATGCATCGAACATTAAATAAGAAAAACAAAGCACCAAAATAGGTATACCAATTACATCCTCATCTAGAAAATGAAAGTATGCAACAGGGGTTTCAACACAAGAACATGTTAAAGATTTGTGTCTATTAATCCTACACTTGGCAACATATCCATACACTTCAGATAAATTAATAAGTAATTTGAAATTATAAAATACCGTATTCCCTGGTTGCTCCACTGTGCAAGAATCCCCTTAGAGACTTCATTTCCAAACACCATAGAAAACAATTGATTTGCTTCTTCCGCTGAAAGTTCCTTACTCGAATTCACACTCTTCAAACGCAACTCCTCTCTCCTCCCCAATTCACCACTTTTCTTCCCCGGTGGCAATGATGATGGCAAAACCCTCACCGCTGCCGCTATCCGCTTCTCTGCCGCCGCCGCCATGAGCTCCCTCCGCCGGGTCTTAGACTCTGGCGAATCTTCCGACGATTCCGAAACCGCCCCGGCGGCGGCATCCTGCGGCTTGCTGCGCTTCGTCTCCGGCGTCGCGCGTTGCATGCTCATTCGAATCGCCATTTGCAAATCCTCGTCCTCTCCTCGATCCCCCATTCCCGAACGGATCAAAAATTTCAAAACCAAAACCACGCAAAGACAGAGAAACCCTAGAAGAATTATTTTTAGGGCTCCGTTTCTCGGCGATCGAGAATCGAAGCTTCTGGAATGGAGTGTTTCGCAAAATCGAACTTCGATTGGAGCGAATTGAAATTCGAAACGCAAGGGAGGGGCAAAAGTGGAAATGAATTTGTGAGAGGGTGGCGACGACAATAGCGGGTTTTGGCGGGGGTGAGTCCCCGACGGAAGCGTGGAGTGGGTGAAAACGGTGTCGTGTGAGGATGAATCTTTGTAGTGGTATTATATGCGTAATGACTGCGAGGCCCCTCTGTTAAAGATTCGCGTAGTGGTAGAGTGAGTAATTTCAGTGAAAGTTGAGGGTAGTATAAGGAAAGAAACATTAAAAAAATAATTTTGCAGTTTATAAGAGAAGCCACCGGCGATACTTTCCTTTAGCGAGGAGGAAACAAAAAGCTCCTCTGCTTTACCTATCGAAAAAAAAAGGAGGAATATGAAAAAAAATTATTAATTATTGTTTATTGTTTTTAAAATTTATCTATTCTTTATTAGGGATGTAAAAGCAATTACGTGGATACTTGTGAATAAAATTTATAACGGGTAGAGTGAATATTGTAAATGGATATTCGCAGATAATGGATACGAATAAATTTTACACCCGCTTGTTAACATGTTTCTTATCAATTGGTTTTAAAATAGATTATCTCTTTCTTTGTAAATTGTCAATCAACACTATTTAAATAGATTACTTGAACTTGGTTTGAAATTTATGAATGTTATGTACTGTATTTCATTTGAATTTATGATTAAAATATATTATTAAAAAAATTTATTTTTATTTTGCAAATACCCGCAGATATATGTGGATATTAAGAAAACATGCGAGTAACCGCATAATGGATACCCACACGGATATGAGAACGAATACGGGATGAACAACGGTAGGGTAAGGGGGAGTTACTACCCATAACTAGGGATGACAAAAATACTCCTGTTCGTAGGTATCCGCGGATAAAATCTGCGACGAATAGTTTTTGCACTTGGTGACTGGCTTGAAGAAATAAATAGGTCAAATCAGATAGGTAAATATGTTAGGCACATTGAACAAATATGTGAAACGCTATTTGTTACTTTGCGTACAATTTTTTAAATTTTACTAATCAATTTCTTTTTATCATCCGAAGAGATGTACTTCTTATTTACAACAAATTTAATTACAATTCATAAAAATCAACCTTTAAATTTTGCACTAGGTGGCTCGCTATAAGAAAAAAATAGGCCAAGCAAGTTACGCAAATAAGTGGACACATTGAAAAAATATGTGGATAACTGCTTGCTACCTTGCGTACGAATTTTTAAATTTTACTAATCAAACCCTTTCTTTATCACCGAAAGGGATGTACTTTGTACCATAAATTTGATTACAAGTCACAAAAATCAACCCTTATTGTTTGCACTAGGTGGCTCACTTGAAGAAAAAAAATAGACCAAACCAGATAGGCAAATAAGTGGGGCACATTTAACAAATATGTGGAAAACTACTTGTTACTTTGCGTACAATGTTTTAAATCTTACTAATCAATCTTTTTTTATCATACAGAGGGATGTACTTCTTATGTACCACAAATTTGATTACAAATCACAAAAATCAACCCTTATTATTTGCACAACGTGGCTGCCTTGATGAAAAAAACAGGAAGGCAAATAAGAGGGGCACCTTGAACAAATATGTGCAAAGTTGCATGTTACTTTGAGTACAAATTTTTAAATTTTGATAATCATTTTTTTATCATCCAAAATATGTACTTCTTTTATACCACAAATTTGATTACAAGTCAAAAAAATCAACCCTTATTATTTGCACAAGGTGGCTGTCCTTGAAGAAAAAAATAGGAAGGCAAATAAGAGGGGCACTTCAAAAAATATGTGGGAAGTTGCTTGTTATTTTGAGCATCAATTTTTTTTATCATCCAAAAGATGTACCTCTTATATACCACAAATTTGATTGCAAGTCACAAAAATAACCCTTATTATTTGCACAAGGTGGCTGCCTTGAAGAAAAAATAGGTAGGCAAATAAGAGGGACACCTTGAACAAATATATGGCAAGGTTCTTGCTACTTTGAGTACAAATTTTTAAATTTTGATAATCAATTTTTTTTATCATCCAAAAGATGTACTTCTTGTGTACTACAAATTTGATTACAAGTCACAAAAATCAACCACCGTTATTATTTGCACAAGGTCTGCCTTGAAGAAAAAAATAAGAAGGTAAATAAGAGGGGCACCTTGAACAAATATTTGGGAAGTTGCTTGCTACTTTGAATACAAATTATTAAATTTTTATAATAAATTTTTTTATCATCCAAAAGATTTACTTTTTTATGTACCACAAATTTGATTACAAGTTAGAAAAATCTAGCCTTATTATTTGCACAAGGTGGTTGCCTTAAACAAAAAAGTAGGTAGGCAAATAAGAGGTGCACCTTGAACAAATACGTGGGAAGTTGCTTGCTACTTTGAGTACAAATTTTTAAATTTTGATAATCAATTTTTTTTATCATCCAAAAGATGTACTTCTTATATACCACAATTTAGATTTCAAGTCACAAAAATCGACCCATATTATTTGCACAAAGTGGCTGCCTCGAAGTAAAAAATAGGAAGGCAAATAAGAGGGGCACATTGAAAAAATATATGGGAAGTTGTTTGCTACTTTGAGTACAAATTTTTAAATTTTGATAATCAAATTTTTTTTACCATCCAAAACATTTTCTTATTATATACCACAAATTTGATTACAAGTTAAAAAAAATTCCACCCTTATTATTTGCACAAGGTGGCTGCCTTGAAGAAAAAATAGGTAGGCAAATAAGAGGGGCACACACCTTGAACAAATACGTGCAAAATTGCTTGCTACTTTGAGTACAAATTTTTAAATTTTGATAATCAATTTTTTTTATCATCCAAAAGATGTACTTCTTATATATCACAAATTTGATTTCAAGTCAGAAAAATCAACCCTTATTATTTGAACAAGGTGGCTATAGTAAAAATAGGTAGGCAAATAAGAAGGCAACTTGATCAAACATATGGGAAGTTTGCTTGCTAGTTTGAGTACAAATTTTTAAATTTTGATAATCAATTTTTTTTATCATCCAAAACATGTACTTATTCTATACCCCAAATTTTATTACAAGTTAAAAAAAATAAACACTTATTATTTGCATAAGGTGGCTGCCTTGAACAAAAAATAGGTAGACAAAGAAGAGGGGCACCTGGAACAAATATGTGGGAAATTGCTTGCTACTTTGAGTAAAATTTTTTAAATTTTCATAATTAATTTTTTTTATCATCTAAAAGATGTATTTATTATATACCACAAATTTGATTACATGTCACAAAAGTGAAACCTTTTTATTTGCACAAGGCGGGGCTGCCTCGAAGAAAAAATTAGGAAGGCAAATAAGAGGGGTATCTTGAACAAATACGTGGGAAGTTGCTTGCTACTTTGAGTACAAATTTTTAAATTTTGATAATCAATTTTTTTTTATCATCCAAAAGATGTACTTCTGATATACCACAAATTTGAATACAAGTCAGAAAAATCAACCCCTCATTATTTGCACAAGTTGGCTGCCTTGAAGAAAATTTGAAGGAAAATTGCACAAGGTGGCTGCCTTGAAGAAAATTTGAAGGCAAATAAGAGGGCACCTTGAAAAATATGTGTGAAATTGCTTGTTACTTTGAGTACAAATTTTTAAATTTTGATAATCAATTATTTTTATCATTCAAAATATTTACTTCTTATATACCACAAATTTGATTACAAGTTAGAAAAATCTACCCTTATTATTTGCACATGGTGGCTGCGTTAAAGAAAAAATAGGTAGGCAAATAAGAGGGGCACCTTGAACAAATACGTGGGAAGTTCCTTTCTACTTTGAGTGCAAATTTTTAAATTTTGATAATCAATTTTATCATCCAAAAGACGTACTTCTTATATACCACAAATTTGATTATAAGAGGGGTGTGTACCTTGAACCAATATGTGAGAAATTGCATGCTACTTTGAGTACAAATTTTTAAAAGTTGATAATCAATTTTTTTTTATTATCCAAAACATTTTCTTATTATATACCACAAATTTTATTAAATTTAAAAAAAATTCAACCCTTATTATTTGCACAAGGTGGCTGCCTTGGAGAAAGAATAGGTAGGCAAATAAGAGTGTCACCTTAAACAAATTTGTGGGAAGTTGCTTGCTAATTTGAGTACAATTTTTTAAATTTTGGTAATCAATTTTTTTTTATCATCCAAAAGATGTACTTCTTATATACCACAAATTTGATTACAAGTCAGAAAAATTCAACCCTTATTATTTGCACAAGGTGGCTGCCTCGAATAAAAAAATTGGAAGGCAAATAAGAGGGGCACCTTGAACAAATATATGAGAAATTGTTTGCTACTTTAAGTACAAATTTTTGAATTTTGATAATCAAATTTTTTTTATCATCCAAAAGATGTACTTCTTGTATACTACATATTTGATTACAAGTCACAAAAATCAACCGTTATTATTTGCACAAGGTGCCTGTCTTGAAGAAAAAAATAAAAAGGCAAATAAGAGGGTCACCTTGAACAAATATTTGGGAAGTTGCTTGCTACTTTGAGTACAAATTTTTAAATTTTGATAATCAATTTTTTTTATCATCCAAAAGATGTACTTCTTATATACCACAAATTTGATTACAAGTTAGAAAAATCAACCCTTATTATTTGCATAAGGTGGCTGGCTTGAAGAAAAAAATATGAAGGCAAATAAGAGGGGCACCTCAAGAAATATGTGTGAAATTGCTTGCTACTTTGAGAACAAATTTTTAAATTTTGGGAATCATTTTTTTTATCATCCAAACTATGTACATCTCATATACCAAAAATTTGATTACAAGTCAGAAAAATCAACCCTTATTATTTGCAGAAGGTGGGCTGCCTTGAAGAAAACATGAAGGCAAATAAGAGGGGCACCTTGAAAAAATATTCATCCAAAATATTTACTTCTTATAAACCACAAATTTGATTACTAGTTAGAAAAATCTACCCTTATTATTTGCATAAGGTGGGCTGCCTTGAAGAGAAAATAGGTAGGAATATATAAGAGGGGTACCTTGAACAAATATGTGAGAAGTTGCATGCTACTTTGAGTACAAATGTTTAAATTTTGATAATGAGTTTTTTTTTTTATCATCCAAAACATTTTCTTATTTTATACCACAAATTTGATTACCAATTAAAAAAATTCAACCCTTATTATTTGTACAAGGTGGCTGCCTTGAAGAAAGAATAGGTAGGCAAATAAGAGGCCCACCTTGAACAAATACATGGGAAGTTGCTTGCTACTTTGTGTACAATTTTTTAAATTTTGATAATCAATTTTTTTTATCTTCCAAAAGATGTACTTCTGATATACCACAAATTTGATTATAAGTAAGAAAAATCAACCCTTATTATTTGCACAAGGTGGTTGTCTTGAAGAAAATTTGAAGCCAAATAAGAGGGGCACCTTGAAAAATATGTGTGAAATTGCTTGCTACTTTGAGTACAAAATTTTAAATTTTGATAATAAATATTTTTTATCATCCAAAACATTTACTTCTTATATATCAATAATTTGATTAAAAGTTAGAAAAATCACCCTTATTATTTGCACAAGGTGGCTGCCTTAAAGAAAAAATAGGTAGGCAAATAAGAGGGGCACCATGAACAAATACGTGGGAAGTTGGTGTACAAATTTTTAAATTTTGATGATCAATTTTTTTTATCATCCAAAAGATGTACTTCTTATATACCACAAATTTGATTACATGTCAAAAAAAAGCAACCCTTATTATTTGCACAAGGTGGCTGCCTTGAAGAGAAAATAGGTAGGAATATAAGATGGGTACCTTACAAATATGTGAGAAGTTGCATGCTACTTTGAGTACAAATTTTTAAATTTTGATAATGAATTTTTTTTAATCATCCAAAACATTTTTTTATTATATACCACAAATTTGATTACAAGTTAAAAAAATTCAACCCTTATTATTTGTAGAAGGTGGCTGCCTTGAAGAAAGAATAGGTAGGCAAATAAGAGGGGCACCTTGAACAAATATGTGGGAAGTTGCTTGCTACTTTGAGCACAATTTTTAAAATTTTGATAATCAATTTTTTTTATCATCCAAAAGAGTTACTTCTGATATACCACAAATTTGATTACAAGTCAGAAAAATCAACCCTTATTATTTGCGGTGTCTGCCTTGATGAAAATTTGAAGGCAAATAAGAGGGGCACCTTGAAAAAATATTCATCCAAAATATTTACTTCTTATATACCACAAATTTGATTACAAGTTAGAAAATCTACCCTCTTTATTTGCACAAGGTGGCTGCCTTAAAGAAAAAATAGGTAGGCAAATAAGAGGGGCACCTTGAACAAATACGTGAGAAGTTGCATGCTACTTTGAGTACAAATTTTTAAATTTTGATAATCATTTTCTTTATCATCCAAAAGATCTACATCTTATATACTACAAATTTGATTACATGTCAAAAAAATCAACCTTTATTATTTGCACAAGGTGGCTGCCTTGAAGAGAAAATAGGTAGGAATATAAGAGGGTACCTTGAACAAATATGTCTAAAGTTGCATGCTACTTTGAGTACAAATTTTTAAATTTTGATAATGAATTTTTTTTTATCATCAAAAACATTTTCTTATTATATACCACAAATTTGATTACAAGTTAAAAAAAATTCAACCCTTATTA
>Ga0214545_1008206_pt1 | contig 16852 bp, 6 predicted proteins | sample CNSS4metaG_FD_160064 | JGI IMG/M metagenome (GOLD analysis project Ga0214545, IMG submission 160064) | Root nodule microbial communities from cowpea collected in UCLA plant growth center, Los Angeles, California, USA - CNSS4 | ecosystem: Host-associated > Plants > Roots > Nodule | place: USA... | reverse complement strand
TGTTATAGGAGCTGCTACAATAGCTGTTGGGTTTTATGCTGTGATATGGGGTCAGGCTCAAGAGGAAAATATTTGTGAGAAACATGGAACCTGTAGCATTATCTCTTCATCTTCATCTTGTTCTGAAGCCACCCTCTTGCTGAATAAAAACAAAGACACAATGATAGTATGAAAGGTTTGAGGAGACTTTTAACATATGATGGAGACAGACATTATGAGATAGTTGAAGAGAAGTCCTGTCCTGTATCATAAATGTTTTCCTTCTATTTCAAGAGTAATTGACTTGACACCATTAATTTCTCCTTGCACACCCATTGAAATTGTTTGAAGAAAGCTCCTATGGCAAATAAGTAGTATATGATTAAGATTATGATTGTTCAGAAGAATCCTCTAAAAGGTGAAAGTAATGTAGTTTGTTTGATAACAGTGGAAAAATAAGAAAAATAGTTTTAAAAAGAATACTGAGATTTGTTGTACTATTTATTTATTTTTCTAGTTTTTTTCCTATCATATCTTCTTTATTTTTTAATAAAAATTCTTTTAGTGTCTACTTATTCTTATATTTCATGTATTTATCGCATCTAAATGACCATGTTAATAAAAGAATTCTATAGTGTGTTGATATTTGAATTCTACTTTTAACAAGTATTTTAAATATCTCGACATCTTAATATTTCTTTCACTCCTTTACGTAAGATATATTTCATAATGTAAGACATCGAATGACCTAGAGCATAGTTAAAAAAAAAGTGCAATAATATTTTAACTTCCACGTTTATATTTTTTAATACGTGACTTATTACTTAACATTCATATTTTTCAAAAAGAAAGAATAGTGATACATCGATCGATCATCGATATTAAATGATGTCAAGAAATATAAAATTAAGTTGTGAAAATCAAAATATATATTTCCTACAAAAATTAAATTCATTTAAATAAATTAAATACTAAAGATTTTATATATTCTTCTTAAGACTTTCACTTCTTTAATCGGATAATTAAATACAACAATCGATTGGTACTAAGAATTATAAGAATTTACGATAACATGATAAAGATCAAGATGAAATAAAAAATGCAAAAAAAGTAGATTTATAACAATTTATTATAAGAATTTTTAAATTTTAATTTATCCATCATGTTATATAATGGTAATTATGAAAAAAATATTATATCAATTATTAAAACAACCATCATATTAAATATTTGTCTTCTGTTCATATATATTTTCAAGTCGTGTCTTGCGTTTTCCTTTCTCACTGGTAACGATCCTAATTAGAAATATTATACTACTAATCTTATAGTTGCATAAATCCAAATCATTACATAAACAAGCAATATACAAATTATATCTAAAAGTTTTCAAAAAATAAAAATACTTCACTTGGTATAACCAAATAGTCCAAACACCAAATATACATTCTATTTACAATTTTACAACATAACTTAAAACAAAACTCCGCACTCTCGGTACTACTCCTCACTAACGTCTGCAGGAACTTTTACTTGATTTAAATTTTTTAATTTCCTAATTTTAATATTTAAAACTTTATAAATTTATCATTTTATAATTTAATAATTTTAAAATTTTACGATATTATAATTTTATAATTTTTACAATTTTATAAGTTTATAATTTTTTAAAACTTTTAAACTTTATAATTTTATAATTTACAATTTAAATCTAATTATGTGAATTTTGTCCTTTCAACCAATTTTTTTCAAGTTTATTTAACTTTTCAATCGCATCTTATGATAACATATAAGTTGTTTACATCGTTTGACACATTTTTTCTTCAATGTTAGCTAAGAACTACACAATTTTAAAGTTGGAGGACTAAATTGAATCAAAATTTCTAAAAGATATTAATTTCAATTTTCACTTCAACTTGAGGAATAAAAACATATTTAACCCCTTATAAGTTTATAACTTCACATTAATTTTAAAAAGAAAATTATATACAAGATTCTCATTACTCTATGTTTTTGTAACAAAGTATACATATAATTGTGATCTAATATAGGTAACAGAGAAATCTAATTCAATTGAAATATTATAAAATTTTTAGAAGTTATCATACTATAAAAATTTAATTAGGACTAAATTGTAAGGTCCTAAATTTGTCAGAAAAATATAATTAAGTCTAAATTTTAAGAAAATGTTAAATTTATAGATATGATTTTTTAATTACAACTTATTATATAAATGAAATTATTTGATTTTTTGTAATGTTATATATGAAATAAAACGTGTGAATGAAGTTTATATATATACATATATATATATATATATATATATATATATATATATATATATATATATATATATATAAAGATTTTATTTATATATTAAAACTAGTTTAAATTAGTTTATTTATAATTTAATTTGTTAAAAGAATTACATTGCTTCTTGACATGTTTATTTATATACCACTCGTATAAATTAATTTAACTTATAGAAAAAAAGTAATTTGTTTATTATTTTATACTTTCTCTCTTAAATTTTTTAATGCACAAACTTTCCTCGACATAACATATAATCATTTTAAGTTGGTAATTAGAATCTATTATTATTGGCTTGACAGTAATCAAGTCATAATATTATACATAATTCCTAAAATTTAATTTAATGTGTTTTTGTTTATTGAATGATGAAAAATGATAGGGTGAAAAGCAGTAGCAGATCTTGACCAATAATTTTGGAGAGTCAAAATAATATACTCAAAATTCAAAATTTATATATTTAATTATTGTTATTAATACAATAAAAATAAAAATAAAAATAAATAAATAATTTAGTATAACGGTACCTACACAAGAAATCACACATATACAAAAGATTGTCATTCGTTCTTTCATATTTTTTAACTCATCAATAATTGAATCAAAACTAAAATTTTCAACTATTTATTTTTCGATGTAAATATAAACACGTTCCAAAGAATTAATATAAAGTATGTTCCTCTAATTGAACAATATGATCATTTGTATCATGATTCATGATACGTAAATATAAGATATTGAATTTGAATTGTTTTCATCGTCACGAAAAACTTACGAAAAACTTTCTTTTTATCACTTTTAAAAAATAAATTTATTTTTCTATTCTTTATCAATATATCTATTTCTTTTTTAAGTTAGGATTAAAAAATAATTTATCATAATTTAATTAAAAAATAAAAAAAATTAAAAGTCACTAAAAGAAAAAAAAAATCAATGACAATCAAGTTTCAATTTAAAGATAGTTATGAAAAAACACAATACAATCATTTTTCTCCCATAATCATAAAAAAATGAATATAAGGCTCATGTGGTCAAAACTAATGTTAACTATTAAACAAATATTCCAGTATTAAGTGATACAAGAAAATTACTTTTTTTCTTTATGAATGAAAAAGAATATATGAGAAAAGAAAGCAAAAATAATAAATTTGTATTTAACTGTTTTTTTTTATTTCAAAACAGAAAAAGAAACATGTAAAAGTGTGAAATCATAATAAGTTGTAAAAAACTTAAAAATATAGTAAGAGAAAAAATAAAAAATATCTTAATAAATATTTTTATTCTTTATTATATTTGATTTTATGTTTTATTATTTATTAACATTAAATATTATGATTTATAAAATAAATAGAAAGATACTTAATTTAATTTCTATCAATTTTCAATATATATTACATATAATTTAAAAAATTATAAAAAAATTAATATATATATATATATATAATATAAAAATAAATAAAAATTGACTAGTCATGACCACCCCTGCCGGTGAAAAGGAAAAACAGACAAAAAATTAAATATAGTTAATTATGATTAATTGTTTTATAAATATTAATGGAATATTTATCACATAATTTTTTCGCATAAATCTCTTCAAATTTACATGGAAAATTTAAGGTATGTATAATTATTAGAGAAACAAGAGAACTCTGTAATTAAAGAGATAGAGAATAAAAGTAAGAGCAATGATATGTACATCGTGATTTTATCTATACTTATTTAATTTTCTTTCAACTTTTTTTTACCTCTTTCTTCTTATCCCATCATATAATCTATAAATCTATATTTTTCTTCTCTCTTTTAAGTATATCAAGTGTTAATACACTTTTTTTTTGGGTGTCTGTGATTTTTTTTCTTTAAATAAATTCATACAAGAGTTAAAGATGAAAAGAATGGAAATTATGACATTGATAATAACATGATTAAGATTTGTAACGAACTACTTGTCGCTTTTATTACTCCTTTTAAATTAGATGGTGTGCGTCCGATGAAAACTAAAAATCACACTTCTTTTTCAAAATTAATGGAGCACGTCTAAAAGTAGTTGTAATCTGACTTTGCACCCATTTCTAGAACCTGATCACTGAACCTTTGCTTCCATGATGCAAGGAAGAGGATGCATAAACAAGTGAAGGCGACGTTTGTTTTCCATTAACTATCAAAATATCACGCTACAAAAAATATCTTGTTAATAAATAATTATAATAATAAAAAATTATTTAGTTATTACGGTGATTAATTAAATATTAATTTACAAAATAAATAACTAAAATAATCACAATTATATGAATAAATATTATTGTTCTCTAAATTGGTTTCTAGAATTTAACTGTCAAGGTATTAGTGTAACGTCTTAATTAAATAGCTGAAGCCCATTAACTAAAACGCCACATGCATAACATCCAGAGGGTATCAAGGTTTGGAATAATGAAGAACCTCGTACCCCAACATGTCAATAACACATAAAAGAGGTCCCACACGGCCTAAAACAAAACACTAGAGAACTAACAGTACGAGTCTTATACAGGTAAGCAAACATAGCAATAATAAAATCTTCAGCGGTGGGCCCCATAATGGCTCAATGCTCGTCCAGTCCATCAAGTGGTACCATCTCCCTTACACTGCCAGATGTTCTCCTATCTGCTCACATCAATAGGATTGATGATCATCGCAATAAGAGAAGAGCCACATAAAAGACAATCCAACAAACAAACATGGTAAGCTAGTATAAAGAGACCTTATATCACAATAGTCAACATGCAATCTTAGAGTCAAACATGGATAGCAGACATTCACACGTAGATTACCAAAATCATTTAAAACCCCCAAGACCTGACTATCCGGATACGCATAATGAGGCACCACCACGTGGCAGTGGAATTACGTCCTAGCAGTGAGGCGTCACCGCGAGGCCTTCGCGGAATTATACCCTTACAAGAGGCACCACCACGTGGCCTTCGTGGAATTACGCCCTAGCCTTGAGGCACCACCACGACCCCCCGTGGAATTACGTCCTTTTGTCTAGGCACCACCAGGAACTCCCCTTAAGAGGGCCCATGGAATTACGTCCAACAAATGAGGCGCCACCAAGATCTCTCACTACAAGAGTCATGGAATTATGCCCTACCCATACTTTATACATGTTCCACCCACCAATCAAGAATTTCCCATAACATTAATATCATACATAAACAACAATTATACAACTCATGCTTTCCAATTTCGTACCCAATAAATTAACACACCATCTCCATTTCAAATGTACATATTAAACATACCATCATCAAGCAATCCTTCTAGTAAAATATTTAAATCATGCAAGAAAACCACGTACCAACGATCCATTCAACCACCACATCAAACCCGTCCGCTGCCTCGCTCAAGCTGGCGAGGCTCGCCCAGGCGAGGGGAACCTTCTCGCTCAGGCGAGTCCCATCTCGCCTAGGCGAGGGCGCGACGAGGGGAGAGGGAACTTTGCGAGGTCTTGCCCAGGCGAGAACACTCCTCGCTCAAAAAGAACTCAAGTCGCCTAGGCGACAATTCGAGTGGGGCAAGCTTCTGATAATCTCGCTTAGGCGAGACTAGCTCGCTTGGGCGAGAAAACCAGTACTCGCCACTGTCTTCTCGTGCAGTAGCCAAAACCGCAAACCAGGACATACTTAACTCAATCCAAATCGGGCACAACGACCACAAATCAATACAGATGCGAAATAATCGACAAGACAGCAGAAAACACAAGCAACGAAGGTCCTAGCTTCCCTTACCTAAAAGGGCTAGCGGAGAAACTCGACTCTTAGACTACGAGCACCACGGTTTCGAGCGTAGATCCTGGGAGCTGAAAGGAACGGTGGAATAGTGCACACAGTGTTATCACGGTGAACCCTAACTAAGAATACGAAGACCCAACAGGAAGGAAAAGTACGGATCGGAATTACTTACGTGGAAGAGAGGAATATAAGAAATCGATTAACTAGCTTGGAAAGGGGTGGACGGCAAAACCCTAGCAGAACATTGAGGCTGCTCACGGAGGCACGAAGTGTACTGTTTCTAAAAGTGAAGGGGAAATGGGACTATTAGGGCAGGTTAGGGTATATTTTTACTCTTTGGGCCAGCCTTTAGGCCCATTAGGTTAAGGGCAGCCCCTTAAAACACTAAGGCAGAAAACTTGGCCCTACAATTAGTCACTAGAAGAAATTGATCACTAAATATTAGTTACCAAGGTTTAGGTTACCAAATCAATTGATTTCTGAATTGGTCTCTAAATAATTAGTGACCAATTATAATTTTGTATTCATAATAGTGACTATTTTAGTAAGCAAAATTTTTTATTTTGTAAATTAGTATCTACATAAGTCATTAAAATTTGTTAGCAGTGAAACATTTTTTTGTAGTGTGATAGAAAAAAAAATATAGATAAAAGATAAGATAAGTTTATAGTACTGACAATACTAAAAATTCTCATATTACATGATTTTTTTTTTGCAAATTTATTAAGAAAATTTGCAAGAAAATATTTATTTTCTGTCATTTTTTGTAAGAATCTTAATTGGCAGGCAACTCCTTCGTGGGTAATTATTTCCTACAAAATTATAAAATTTGTAAGTATTTCCTACAAAATTTGTTGCAAAAAGTGTTTTATACAAAATATTTTGTAAAAACATTGGTAGCAATTTCTTGCAATTTTTTTTTCACAACAAAATTTGTAAGAATTTCCTACGAAAAAATTTTCAAAACAGAATTGACAAGAAATATGAATTTTTTTAGTAGTGTGAAACAAATAAAAATTTATTTTTTATAAACTTGTTTAATAATAATGAATTATGTTTAAAGTTTAATTTTAATATGATATAAGAATCATTTAAAAACTCTATACTAACGAAATTTATTATTTATTGAGCATTTTATGTAATCCACTACCATATCACGGTGTGATAGAATGTGTAAAAAACTCTACATCAACTAAAGATAAGATAGGTAATACATTATTAAAGTATAAACCTCACTTTTAAAAGTAAATTTTTTATGTTTGAGTTAAGTTTAAAATTTACATCTAAAAATGGTACGAGAACTGTTTAAAAGTCTATATTAACAAAATTAATTATTTATTGAATCTATTATGATATTGTTATCACCATTATCAATACATTGTATGAAAGTCTATTGAAAATTTAATATCAACTTTATAGAATGATTTTACGAGTAGAGTTACACTTAAAGTAAGGGAAATAGTGGAAAAGATTATTTCTATTATTAAATTGAAAATTTTGTTAAAAATGAACAAAGTCAATTATATTGCCGACACGTTGGTTAACAGTTATTTCAGTTGAAGTCGAAGTGGGTCGATTATTTATTTTGAGTGAGACAAAGAAAGATACGAATGAGATAGAGAAAAGGTGGGAGTGACCGAGAGAGAGGGTTAGAAAGAAATGGCAAGATTGGGGAATGGAAGTGCCAAATTACTGCCATTTGTGGGAATGATGGTGGCTATGCTAACTCAAAGCGGAAGCATGGTGGTCATAAAAGTTGCCATGATTGATGATATCAACAAATATGTAATGGTTGTCTACTCTTTTGCACTCTCCACTATCTTGCTTCTTCCCTTTGCCTTCTTTCTCCACAGGTACTCTTTTTCTTACATGGAATCAAACATGTTATACACAGTTTTTCTTTCAAAGTTTAACACAAATACTCTTAACCCTCCTTATCTTTACCCATTTTTCATTGAGTAGGTCAGAACGTCCTCCTCTCACGTTCTCTTTACTCTGCAAATTCTTTCTTCTTGCATTCTTTGGGTTTGTGTTACTTTTTCTATTTGCACTTCCTAGTTAATTATCAGATTCTATACATTCATCTCAGAAACGAGGAATTTCTGATTTAGCTTTTTACTGTGCAGGAGTGCAGCAACTACAATGGGTTATGTTGGAATAGAACTGAGCTCGCCGACACTTGGATCAGACCTTCTTAGCCTCGTTCCAGCTTTCACTTTTATACTTGCTCTCATTTTCAGGTAATTTTTTTACTGTACTAATTGTGACCTGGTTCTACCCAAATCGGAAACATTAGAATACTTGTTTCTGTAACAATTTTCTAAATTAAATGTTTGGTTTAGGATGGAAGAAGTACATTGGAGGAACTCAAGCAGCCAAGCTAAAGTGTTAGGAACAATAACATCAATTGCAGGAGCATTTGTTGTGGTACTGTACAAGGGTCCAATCATCTTTAAGACACGTTCGTCCAACTTTTCTAACCAAATACTTCAATTTTCACAACAGCTAAATTGGATATTGGGAGGGATATTCTTTATTGCATATTCACTCTTTAATTCCATGTGGTACATATATCAGGTTGCTTTTCCCTTTCGATCAAACACTCTTTACATTAAAATAAATTGATGTTATTTTATCAAACCAGTTGATTTGCTTTTTCTTTTTGTGCTAAATTTTCAGGCTTATGTAGCAAAGAAATACCCTGATGTAACAGTGACTGTATTCTTTCAACTCTTATTTTCAACCGTGCAGTGTGGAGTATTTGCCTTAATTGCTGTGAGGGATCCAACTGAATGGAAGCTCAACTTCGATATAGGCCTGGTTGGCGTTCTATATCAGGTGGAAAATGACAATGAAACACTGAAATACATTTACATTTGTGTTTTTTATTTTAACTTCTACAATTGATTAAGGTTGGTGTGAAAAATATTTGTTATAAAGTTTAAGGTGTTATTTTGTACTCATTTTTTGTTGGTGATTTGAATAGGCAATAGTTGCAACAATGATATCTTACCTGCTATTCCAATGGTGCGTCCTTAAAGCTGGTCCTTTGTTTTGTTCTATGTTCAGTCCTGTGGCAATGATCTTCACCGTTTTCATGGGTGCAATCTTTCTTGGAGATGATTTAAGTCTTGGAAGGTAAAATTTGAAGGCTGAGATTAAAGAACCCCTTATCGTAGATGCTGAATCTGTTTGGTGATAAAATTTTGTGATGAACTTTCTGCAGTTTGATTGGTGCGGTTATAATCGTGGTTGGATTTTATGGTGTATTGTGGGGGAAATCGAAAGAGGAGAATGAGATTGCAGAAGGGGTTGAGGACTTCGACTCATCATTCCATGATGTTCCTTTGTTGCAAGACAGGAACAGGTAGGTTAAATTTTTGACATGGACAACAAGAATGTAATAATATTATTAAGTGTAACTTATTTTCTATCAAACTTCAACTTTATTTAGGTTAACAGATATAATTTTTAAGTTAATAAAAAATAAAAATTTCAGTTATTTCCAATTTTATTTCTCTACACTTCTAAGTAATTTTTTTTTAAAGATTATTAGTTAATTGGTATTTTTTTCCATAGCCAGATTATATAATCAAGAAAACAAAAATGAACATATAGTTTGATCAAAGTTATTTATTTATTGTTCTATTTTTTCTTTTTTTTCCATTCTTTTTAGTTTGATAGAGTTATATGTTGTAACTGTCTTAATCAACCAAAGAATAAGAATATAAAAGCAACCTAAATAAGTGGAGATGTTGATTGTGTAGGTTGAAGCTTCGAAGGTTTTATCACCCTTATATTTGGGAAAGTTTTGGATATTAAAAGTGGTATTCTTCCAAGAGAAGCTATCTCCTCTTCATTTAACAGTCCAAGTTCAATTTCGTAATCTCTCATCTTGTAAAGAGTCATTATACTAAAGACATCTATTAAAGTTACAAGAGATAAAAGACACCTTCATTCAAATTTACAAGAGATGAACGCCTCATTTTTAAGTTATTTTTTAAATAAAATTATAAAAAACATAATATAAATTTTATTTTTAATTAAATTTAACCTAATAAAATATAAATTAAATTTTAATTTTAATTAAATTTAGTTTAATAAAATATAAATTAAATTTTAATTTTAATTTTTTGTACGTAATAGATACTTACAAGTACAAGTAATTTGATATTCGCACTCGACCCGTTTATGAACGGATATTAAAATATCTATTACCGCAAGTACTAACTATCTATCGTGAATTTTATCCGACCATATAGATGTGCACAAATATTTTTATCATTCATATAGTTAGGATATGCTTCCCATATATGACCAAAATTACAACACAACCAAACATTAACCATTTTCAAATTCATGTGGTGAAAATAGAGTACAAAAACGAATCTAAATTTGTTATTGTAACATCCTGTTTTCATAGTTTTTATACTATTAAACAAAACATTTAAATTTCAATAATTCAGAAACAGATGATGACCTAGGCCAGTATAATGTATAATACAGTTATCCTCAAAATAACCATACATACACTGATCAATACATACAGCTCATACATTACTAAAGGGTTACAAAACACTCAGTCAGCTAAGCAAAACAAAAGAGGCTACAACTACTACTGGAACGTCTAACATACTCAGCTCCTGTCCCGGAGGGGTGTATCCTCACCTGCACCAATATCTGCTCACGCCATTCAATAAGGACGATCATTGCATAAATAGAAGACACAAGGAACACACAACATACAAGAAGGGTAAGCTAACTTGAACCAAGAGCAAATCATGCAATTGTTACACTTAGGCAGAAAAAAAAAATTTATCACACAATTTATCAAAATCATCCAATTAATCCCAACCATAACACCACACACCGTTCTAGACTCGATATCCGGATTATGTAAGTGGCAATGGAGCTCTCGGTGACTTGCACTTGAGATGGTTCCCAAACTCTGCAGAGTTTAAGGCACAAGGGGTATTCACCCAACCACTCTCAAGGTAAATCCCATCACCTCTATGACGGATCAGATTCATAGACCAAGACCTCCTGCTACTCCCCCCGACGTAATCCACCATACTCTACTTGAGTCTTAATGGTTACTAGGAGCGTCAGGATGCCACCAATATGAGTCCTCATGCCCTTACATTTACTAAAACCATTTCCTTAGAATTTTCCTTGAAATCCTACTCCAACATATTCTCATTCATATCAAATTCACACTCAATTCCATCACACTGTCTATCATGCATAAGGATCACATACAAGATCAACCATTATCATCTTAAGGCAATCAATATAGCACCATGTAATCAAAACAGTGAGAAAGCTAACTTCTGCAGGGAATCTTGCTTAGGCTAGAGGGTCTCGCCTAAGCTAGAGAGTTTATCTTGCTTAGGCGAGTTGCTCTCGCCTGGGCGAGACCTCATACAGTGGCAAATTAAAAAAATCTTGGGTGAACTCTCGCTCAGGCTAAACTGGCTCGCCTAGACGAGAAGTTATCTCGCTCAAGCAACTCCAGCTCGCCTAGGCGAGATTTCGCGCAGTGACAGAGGTGATCTTCTGGTATTTTCGCTCAGGTGAGAGCTACTCGCCTGGGCGAAACTACCAGGAATTCCTCTTTGTTCTTCACATGCAGGCTCGTTCAGAATCATCCACCACCCAATTTCACACACAGGCAGTCTCAAACACCAATTAAACACACAATCACACAATTAAATCACTCATGAACACAATTCACATAAATTTAGTTGAAAAGTCAGCTTCCCTTACCTTTTTGCCAAGAATTCACTTGGTGGAATCAAGCAATTTGCAAGACAGCAGAGTTTTCAGTTTAACCTATGAGAATCCATCACCATAACATGGAGAAGGAAGAATTACACGATCAGACTCAAAATTCAGAGATTAACTAGCGAATTCTAGCTGGAATTGAACCCAATTTTTAATAGGAGACCTACCTAGGAGACTGGAAGCTGAGGGAGGAAGTCGCTGAGGTTCCTGTGGGTTGGTCCTTCCTGAATTTGAGTATAGAAAGGTTGAATTAGTAAGAGGTGGTAGCAGCAGAGAAGAGAGGTTGGGAGGTTGCTGGTTGTAGAGAAGTTGAGAAAGTGAGAAGAAGGGAAGTAAGGCTTCTATTTTTAAGAAATTCAGAAAGGATATCACAATTATTAAAAATAACTAAGGTAATAAAATTACCAATAGATAATCTTCTAAATATAGAACACCTTAGATTGTTTTTTAGTTCCTCTTCTAATGGGATGAAAAGAAAAATATTAGGAATAATTTGTTGTACCTCTGGAAGACAAATGGGAATCATAAATCTTTTACCTAACTTCTGTCGGTTACGTTCAAAATTATAATATTTCTAATTTGATCTTTTATTAAATTAAAAATATTACTTATGATATCTGTACAATTAGTCTTTTATGACATATATGTCTTTAGCTATAATTGTATATTAATTAGATCACTCTAATGTCTTTTACTAATAAAATAATAATCCAAATACATTTAATTAAATATTATATAGAAGTAATTTAGTATATATTTTAATAAAATAATAATCCAAATACATTTAATTAAATATTATATAGAAGTAATTTAGTATATATTTTATTTTAAGTATGATAAAAAAATCTAATGAATATTTTTAATTTTATAAATTTTATTTTAAATTTAATAATTATTAAAGTAATTAAATGTGTTTAATATTAAAATAAAAGTTCATATATTAATTAACAAAATAATTAATGTTAACATGTAATTAGTTTTTTAAGAAACCTTTCATGTCCTTAATTATATTAACTGTTAATAAAATTTGAATAAAACTAACAAAATTAAAATTGTTATATTAATGTTATAATTTTTTTTATTAAAATATATTCATACTATATTTATGAACTCTTGTTATGTAGGCTTTTTGACTTTATGGGCCTTTCATGTTTTCATCTAGGGAAGTGCAGCCCACTTTTTTCTTTCTGTACCAAGAAGAAAAACGTGGAGTGCAGGAATAAATTAAATAAAAATTAAAAGTTAAAAAATTCAAAATGATCGACTGAAAAAAATGAAGTTAAAGGAAAAGTAAATAAAATATATAATAGTAATACCATGAATCTCGTTATTTTTTTAAAACCATTATCTTCTACTAAATTATATATATTATTTTCATTTTGGTTTAATAGTCGTATGGTATCCACTTTTGTTTGAATGTGTCCCGTTTTTTAAACTATGTCAATTGAGTTCTAATTTTTTAAAAGATGCTTCAATTAAGTCTCTTTCAATAAATAAAATTATTAACGCTGTTAACAATATTGATATTTAAAATGACTTACAACAAAATTAAGTATTGATATTTATATTAAAATTTAATGGTAAAAGTCATGAATATAATTAATGATCTTAATGATTTTTTCTCTAAAATTGACCTAATTGAGACATTTTTTCCAAAGTTGAAACTCAATTGATACATTTTTAAAAATAGGTACCAGACTGACACACCTAAAAAAAAATGAGTATCATCAAACTAATTAAATCTTTTATTTTTTATAGTCCTTTTAATCATGCACGCTCATTCCTATTTCTATCCAAAATAAATGACATGCTGTTGTTAGGTTTCTACATGTGACAACTAGCAATCATCAACCATTCTCACCACCAACAACTTTATGTTATTTTCTAGACAAAATATCTATGTACTTATTTTAAAATATAGTATATTTTCTTAGCATCTGTACTTTAAAATTATTTCTTTGTAATTATCATTATATAGATTATATAGATAGAGGAGTAATACTCTTACATCACTCAATATCTATTAATTATATCATAATGTTTTAAAACTCATTCTTTGATTAAAAACTGTTGTTATACTAAGTTATAAATAAAAAGTTCATATTTATCTAAAACTATTTAATACAACTTTTGCACATATCAAAATTGACATGCTATATATTTTTTAAAATACTTTCATATATATATATATATATATATATATATATATATATATATTTATCATTTACTATTATTGTTTAACTTTGATAAGTATTGATATTTTATTATTATTGTTTATACTTTTCATAAAATTTGACATAACTTCTTTCTTTTTTCAACTTAAAAACTTTTATAGTTGATTGATATAGTTATATATAGACATACATAGCAATCCTGTAAATCATATTTAAATGGATGTAAAACATGGTTCTATGTTAACATCTCTCTTAAATTTACAATGTTATGGCTAAATGCATTAAGAGTTTATCAAATAAAAAACGAAAGCGTAAAACGAAGTGTAGCTTAATATATATATATATATATATATATATATATATATATATATATATATATATATATATATATATATATATATATATGCAATCTGTAGAGCCGAATGAACAAATGGTAAAATATAGTGCCAAGTTGAAAATGATGACGAGAAAAATTACAATCTATTTCAATATAATTGGTGCATAAATTTTGATATCGTAATTCCATATAATTGACAATAATTTATTATGAAAATTATTACATGATGGACACGGAACTCTATAAATTTCACATGTGATATGTGTTTTGAGTCATATTAAATCTACTCTCTTCTACATTATACTACACCTCCCCCTGTCTACAGTTGTGCTATCTCTATCACTACTAAGGTCAAGGTTTTTTTTTTTTGTTGGATCAAATATGGAGATGTCAACCCTTTCCTTGTTTGCATTCCAGGTTGGTTCTAAAGAAAGGTTTGGAAAACGGAATCAAACAAAATGTCAGATAGGCCTCCCGTCCAAGTTTAGAGACTATGGGTTTGAAACTTAAAACCATAATTCTCGTGACAATGGCAATGACAGAAGGTTAGTCCTTATTCTTTTTTCCTATTAGTTTTACATTTGGTATTAGAACAAAATTAAATATTTTTGTCTTGTTTTGAATATGTCGCGGTCGCGGTTATCCTTTTGGATTCGCTATGTGTTTGATGTTGAACTTAATATGATCAGCGTTGGAGGTGTTGTGATTGATGAGGTGTCGCTAACCCACTGTAGGACATTGTTGTGCCGCTAACCCACTGTAGGACATTGTTGTTATGGGTATAAAAGGTCTCAAAGCATCGGCATTATGGCTTCGAGACTTTGTCGGAATCGTCGTAAGGAATCTGAGATTTGTTTTATGTACTCGTGTAGTGTGGAAAATTGTCACTTATGGCAATTGACACCATTTTTTGGATAGTAGTGTTGATTATTTTGAGATTGAAGATGAATTAAAAATGCACTTTTATTTTGTCAAAATAATGAGAAACATATAATTTTGTTTTATATCCATTTTTTTAACTTAAAATAATGGTTTAACTTGTGTCTTCTATTTGAATTATTGTATGAGTTCATTAAATATTGACGTATGATTGTTCCTTTAAAATCTTCTTGATAAGAGAACTCTTTCCTATAAAATTATATAAAACTAAAAAAAATCTATATTTCTTGTGTATGTACGTAGTATAAGTTTTTGTACATAATATATGTTGATATAAATTATATATTGTATATTTAATTTATATAATGAATATTATTATTTATTTTGATTGCATTATAAATAATGTTGATCCAAATATTTATTTTAAATGTTTGAAATGGTTAGAAGGTGGATATAATAGATTAGAGAGTAGTCAGAACTTTGATTGATTGATATTTATAATCATATAATAAACAAAATAAACAATAATTGTAATTGTAATTAATCATATGTGATGTGATGAATTTGAACCTACTGGAATTTTCACTTTCACATATATGATTAATTAGGATGAGATATTTGATAATATTTCTCAAGTTGGCCATAAGTATGGAGAAAATGAACATAGTCTAATCGTTTTATTATTTGATTATATGAGTCTAATTGAGTAAAACTTTAGTCCACAAACAAGTTTTATGTTACTAGATTCATTCACTAAGACATGTGTTTGCATCAGTAGAACATATTAGTTTTATCGTTTGGTTACATGAGTCTAATTGAGAAACACTTTAACCAACAGACAAGTTTTATGTCACTAGATTCATTAACTAAGACTTGTTTACACCGATAAAACATAATATTTTGATCATTTGATTATATGAGTCTAATTGAATACAAATTTAACATAATATTCATTATTACATGTTTGTACTAGTAAAACATGTATTTCAAACTTTGCAATTTCTCAATCTGTGAATATTTCTGGTATCCATTATAGTATTCCCAAATTAAAAAGGGAATTATAGAGTGCAAATCTCACCTTATAAGTTGGTTTTGCAGGATTGACTTAGACTTAAAGTCCATTCTAATCGTGAATTTGACAAATTGTTTTAGGAAAATAAAATAATATTATCAAATTTAAATATATAATCATCACATATGCAATAAAAATAGTGCATAAATTATTATAAATATAAATGTAACAGAAATAAAATCAAAGATCGTCCTTAATTCCTTAAACTTTTCAATTCCTTAATAATTAAATCAAAATTATTAAAAAATGTAATTAATAAAAAAGAAATATATGATAGATAAATTAACCTTAAAAATTGGTTATAAGAAAACATATAATACATAAGATTTAATTTTATGTTCGAATTTTCATATAAAAATATAAATTTTTTTAAACATAATTTTCATAGAAGAATATAAGAATTCCCCAAAAAGAATTAAAATAGAAAAATATAAGAACACTTAAATTAAATTAGTGAGTGTAACAACTTAAAAAAAAAAAAAAAAAAAAAAAAAAGAAAATATTATATAAAAAAAAAAAAAAAAAAAATTATATAATTTTTTTTTATTATAAA
>Ga0214545_1008204_pt1 | contig 16859 bp, 13 predicted proteins | sample CNSS4metaG_FD_160064 | JGI IMG/M metagenome (GOLD analysis project Ga0214545, IMG submission 160064) | Root nodule microbial communities from cowpea collected in UCLA plant growth center, Los Angeles, California, USA - CNSS4 | ecosystem: Host-associated > Plants > Roots > Nodule | place: USA... | reverse complement strand
ATATTGATGAATGTATTTGTTAAACTTTCTTGCTGCATTGTACCTCTAATCACTATTGTGGAAAGACAAATATTTGTAGTTGTAATAGAAAGCATTTGTAAGAGTACAAAAAGTTGTTTTCAGTCGACAATCACTAAAAAAATAAAGAACATGCAATGTGGAATGTTAATATATCAGAAACAATGATAGAAATAGGAATTCTTTCATACTTTTTTTCATTTTGCAGCTAAAAACACATTTCTTTATTTGTAGGTACACCAACACATGTATTTTTTGTGCAAGTACTATCTATAGTACAAGAATGAGAATAGGTGAATAGAAACTTTGTTAAAAAATTTGTGGTCAAACATTAAGAAATTTAAATTTCATGAATTTTGTGGTTTGCAATCTGAGAACATATTATCTGTATACACATCTTAAAACAATATACATGTATACATATGAGACATAAGTATGAAACATATGATTGCAGACTACCACAACATAAATGGCAGACGAATTCAAATGTTGGATTACAAAAAGTTAAATTGAAATCACTATGTTAATACTATATGAATGAAACAAATTTGCAAAAAAATCATACAAAAATTCTATAAAAAACACCAAAAAACATTCTCTGAATACAATAAATGTGTTATTAATACATTTTTTATTTCAATTAAACATCCATCCTAATTTAAAAATAATTTCATTAATAGAAAATAAAACTATACATAAGCATTTTTGAAAATATTAAAAAGATTGTCTTCATGAACTACATAAGTAGCACATATAAAAACTAAAATATTGCTACTCGGCAATTAAAAAAAGAAAAGAAAATCAACTATGAATTAAAAATTACAATATGTCAGCACTTTGACATTCTGATTGTTTTTCATCTTGTCAACTTCAAACACCAGGTCTATAGTTGCATCAAATCCATGAGCAGTATAAAATTCCTTCCAGCCACTTCCAATTTTGTTAGACTTCTTTGGATGATTTCTCAACAATAGCTTGCACTTCACTATCTTGCGTGGTCCATGAAAAATAATGTTTTTAAATCTTCCTTCACGAAGATAATTTCCAAAATTAACTGGCAAATCCTAACAAATTAAATCAAATAATCAAATTAAATATAAGCTAGAAAAAAATAAAACATGAAATATAGATATAAATAAACATAAATATAAATTTGAAATTTAAATGAATTTCACCATATGGCTAGCCTAACATTGGTTTGGACTGAGAAATATGCAAAAATGCAACTTCGGTCCTTTGAAAAGGGGTTCATCTGACGCAACTCTTTTTAAAAAACGTTCAATAGACAAAGGTTTGCATTTACTAGGAAAAACAGTGATTTGGAAGCAAGAATGACCGACATATCCAAAATAAATACTGTGGTCATCTTGTAGTTCATAACGGTCCCTTAAATCAGACCATCTTCCAATTAGCAATGGTGTCTCTAAATTCTTGTTATAAGTCACAACATGCCTATTGCCTACAACATCCATTAAAGTCCACTGGCGCTCAAGACCATGATCATAAAGAATGGCGAATGTACGATCAACGAACCCAACCCCCTCAAAATATAAACATTTGAAAAGAAAAAAATTAATTAGTTGAAAGAAGAAGATTATTATTGAGATGAAAAGGAAGACATAAATAAAAATAGGGGAAGTATTTTAAAAAACGTACCTCGTCCTTAAGGTGAATAATAGAGAACTGGTACCAGTCATTCTTAAAAAAGTTCATCTTCATTGAAATGGTTTTCCATTTACTTGGACTTGATCCATGATAGTAGAAAGAGGGTTGGAAGAATGGAGAATCTGTTTCAATTGAGGGTTGCGGTGGATTGGACATGGATATTAATAGCAGAAAAAGGCACATCAAAAGACGAAACGATTGCAATTAGATTTGACAACAATATTGTCATTACTAATGTTTTTGGAAAACATACAGACAATTAAAATTATTAGTATAGTTACTTTAGAATATTAACTATATTTATAATCTTATAATATAATATATAATATATATAAACTCTGGTATATAATATTTATACTTATAATATAATATATAATATATGTAAACTCTGGTGTATTATATATATATATATATATATATATATAGTATATATATTAATAACATTAGTAGTGAAATAACATATACACCAATGCATATATTATGTCATTAAAAAAAATATCAATAAAAACATAGCATAAAAAAAGAATACAATAATTAAGAAATTGACTGAAAATATGGAAAGAATATATTTATTTAAATTCATATATTAACAAATACTTGATTTTCTAAGCAATTCATAAAATATGATAATTAATAAATTATAAAATTAACAGAATGATAAATATATAGTTATTTATATTCATATCTATTGTTTGAAGGTTAAAGTGAGTACAAAAAGCAAAATGATTCAAAATTGTAAATGACATCCAATTCTGTTGAGACAACTTCAAAAATGTTAATAGTTATTTGGTTAACCAATATACATTATTTTGGAAAATGATACTAAATAATCAATGCATTTTTGAAAATTCGTTGTTCATAAAAAAAATCATTATATATGTAGAAATTGATGTTAAAAAATATATGAAAATATATAAGTGTAAGTAATAAAGGAATTGTAGAAAGTTGATGTAGCTGGTAGTTTTTTTTTGTTAACACAACTTCATAAATGTCAACAATTGTTGGTAAACCAATGGAGATTAAATTGGAAATAAAAAATAATTAATAAAACATATATGCATTAAATCATTAGCAAAAGCATAAGTAATTCAATAGAAATTACAAACAGACAGATTAGTACACATATTACAATAACAAAATACCATCAAAAAAATTGTCTTCAAAGGAACATTATCTTCTTTTTAATCAATAATTTATCCTTTTTAATATTTCTCTTCAGATGTCTTCTTCGATGAATTCAAGAAATACAATGTTGTTCTCAGGTTTTCTCTTCAGTGAACTGTTTACATCATCATTCATGTAGCTAAGATGAATATGGTGTTGATAATATAAAATAATATCAACACAATTTGATTCTGCTAGCAATTTGTCACTGCAAAAATAACCACGAAATAATATTGAGCAATAACTAATATAGTTCATAAACAGAAACTTCAAGTTAATGTTTTGAAAAAAAAAATTAAAAATAACAAAAAATATTGTTCATCAGTACATGCAGTTAAAAGCACCAAAGGTTTTCCAAAAAAATAACATCACAAAATAAAAACAGAAATAAAGTCTGGTACAATTTTCAGATTGAAATAACACAAATCACTTTTCAATTTTGATGTTCTTCTTCAACATCTTCACTGGGATCTTCTTGTTTTCTTGAACCGAAGATCGATTCTGCCTTTTAGTTGCCGGAAGACGTGCTTGGGTAGCCAAGTCAAAACTAAGATTGTCCAAATGTGATGATTCTTTGCGCGCTAACTCATCAATTTCAACATCAATTACTGCTTTATTGATCAAGACCTCCTCTGTAGAAACATTTTTGATGCTATAGTGTTCAAATCATTAGTTAGAGTATCCACATCATTTGATTCTTCAGTAAATTTGATCAGCAAATCCTATAAATAAACTTGATAAAGTAAGAATATACCAAGTTTTACAAAAAAAAAGTATAGTTATAATAGTTCTAATCTTCACATACCTCTGCAATGGGATCAGATGAGATCTCATTTGTAATCTGCTTAAGTTTGCTTTCTTCTTCATTTGCAAAGTATAGATCCTAACAAAGATATTTAATTACAAAAAGAGAAAAATTAAAATTATATATAACATAAGACTTTAAAAGAAATGAATCAGATCTTACCAAAGACTTAACTTCAAAATCACTAAAGCTTTCAATGACTTTTTCATCCATGCATATTTTGTTAACTCTGAATGATTGATCAAATTTGCTATTATAATCATTCTTGCACTCAAATTTGAATAGATAGGTCTTATCAATGAGTACTTCAAACTCTTTAGGCAAGTTCCCAGAAGCAGTGTTCTATTAAAAGAAGTACAAATAGAAATGATTTAAATAATTTGAAAAGAAGTCAACAATATAGAATGATTAAGAATTTGTTTCAATACATAGGAAAATTAACCTTGTCTTGTAAGTTAAGAATATCAGAGCATGTTTTCTTCAACATTGCACTTGCATCACGGTCAAACACAACAAAAGTTGTAAAATCAGTAGCATCAATTACACGAAGTCTAAGTTTGTAACTATTATTTAAATTAAAAGTAATTTAAAGATAAGTATAAAAAAATTAAAATCATAAAATTGTAGATTAATAATATTACCTAGGTGTAACCTTAATAACATGTTTGTTACATTTTTCACAAAAAAACATTTTGGAATCAGGATAGACAGCTTTGTTGCAGATACATGTGTACCACCAATCATCATGATCTAGAACATGTTTGATAATAGCTTTAACTATAAAAGTACTTTCCTGGGTACAACCAAAAAAATAAATTAAAGCATATGCACGGTATACAACCAAAACAATTTAAATGCAAGATAGAGTAAAGAATTCAACATGTTTAAAATCTTTAAGACCTTCAATTGAGCATCTAGGATGCAGCTTAATGAAATCTTCTTCTAAGCTAACTTTTGAAGCTTGAAACAGTTGGGTAAAAGGTTGAGAAAGAGATTCAGTGCTATCCCACATCCTACAATATATATATATATATATATATATATATATATATATATATATATATATATTTGAATGTATATATAAACAAAAATAAATAGCATGTAAAATGTACTTACAATTTTTTCAACTTCGTAGCATCTTCACCATCATAGTTAAAGATTATCCTCGTACAGTTCATACAGTTTTGAATAGAAACTTTATCTATAAAATATGAGAAAATATTTGACTACAACAATTCTACAGAAATATAGAACATTGTCTATAAAATTACTACAACTTTTATAAATGAACTAAATTGGTTACCTTGGAAGGTCTTCACTTTGCAATAATGTAAAACAATGACAACATATTGATCCTCTCTAGTAGCAAGAAATGCATTTAACATATCAACATATTGACCAAATAAAGTACACTCTAGTCGATAACTATTGAATGATGTAAAAATTCGTTAGATAAGATTAATGTTAAACATCATATAAGAGAAGAACAATGCTCTTACCCATCAGATTCAATAAGGATGACATTCATCTTGGTCTTTTTACCACCTTTCTCTAACTCTCTCTCTGTTCCAACACCAATAAACATTCCAATGACATCTACAGAAAAATAAACAATAACCAAATAAAGCATTAATGAATAGTTAAACGAAAAGAAGAAGAAAAAGAAAAGAAGATACTTACTAACTAAGTAATCTGTGTCAAAACCAGGAGTAGTGATGGTTGAAAAAGGGGTGTAGGCAGTACTAATTTTTGGAACTAAGTTAAATTCGACCAAATTGACATTGGTTCCAAATTGGAAGTTGATCTTATAGGCGTGATTTGTAGTTCTATAAGAACCACCATTACATGAAACACTAAAAGATTGAATGGCGTAAACCTTATCCTCTTTGATTTCATATTGGAATTTGTATATCAGTGTGCGTCTAACAGATGCATGAATTAGGACACCCTTCATAAATAGTTCCATATATCAAATAACAATATCATATTGTAACTAAAACACTAAGGAAAAGTAAGAAAATAAAGTGCATTGGGTAGTACCTCTTTGTCTTGAAGAACAATCTCCATGGAAAATGGAGATTTTCCTTTTGTGTAATCCTCAACAAACCATAACCTTACAACTCTTGCAACGATATTCCAGCTTTCCTTCTCCGGGTTCAGTTCTTGTAATGACTGAGTTTATTTTTGCAAAGCAGACATGGTGTAAGGAAAACGGGGAATTAGACAATAATAAAAAAAAGGAAGGTCTGGATAGATGTATATGTAGAGAACTTAAAAAAATAAGAATGGTCTGATGTATTTGTAGAGATCATACATAAAAAATAAAACCAGATGCATGCTGTGATTTATGTTTCACAAATTAAGTAAAAATGGGGAAAAGAAAAAACACCTTTTTACACATGCCTAAACAATCAGCTTTTTCTTTTGGTCCAACAATGCATACAAAATTGTAAGATAACATGGATTTGGCAATTCTCGAAAAACTTAACGCTGATATCTTTCTTGGGTATTTAATTTTCAATGGTAGAAGAATCAATAAAGGACAAATGGAGATCTCATTAACTTGTAAGCTATTGAAAAAGTGACAGCAATATGATGTTAATAGAAATATATACTTTTCATCTACAAAAGCAGCTTTGATACTAACATGTTTTGGTGAAAACTGGAAATATCAAGTATTCATGTCAGAACCAATGTAGATCTCTAGTCCGCCAAAAGTAATACAACAAAAATAATGCTGAACAGAAAGCATGTAAAAGATTACTTAAAAGTATATACATAATATCCAGTCAATCTATTCCGCAGATAAACATTAATTATAACACTAATGTGGAAACAATGCAGATCTACAAATACATATTTGCGTATAAAACATTAAAAAAAAGAATTGAGGAGAGAAGATGTTATCTCAGAATTGAACAAAAGAAGGACAAACTCTAATAAAGAACAACAAATGAAGTCAATACCTTGGTTATTGATAAGTAATCTGGCTGAAAACTTGTGCACAAAAGATTTATCGTCAAAAAAGCAAATAAGATTTCAATAAGGATACAAACTTGCTGAAGAAGCAAACTACAAATGGGCTCCAATTCGTTTAATTTATTAGACTAATAACATGGGTTTCGAAATTTGTTTTGTAAAACAATGCCTAACATGGATTTCAAAATTTCCAATAAACTTAACACTCATATACATATGAACTCATAGGAAGATGAAGTGCGTACCTTGCGATTGTTAAGAAATTTGGTAGAAAACTTGTGCATACAAAGATTGTGGTGAACAAAACATATCAGATTTCAATTTCAATACTGATAAAAACTTCATGGGGAAGCAAAGTAAAGATCTGATGGAATAAATTTAATACTTTATTTTATTAAAACTATATGACGTGTTGATATGCATTAATTATGAGCAGTGAAAGATCTGCACGAATATATACAAAATATATCGAGAAGTACAAACAACAATAACATTACACAGTTTTAAGACCAGAGTTTACAAATTATTAAAATTGAAAAGACGACGGAGAGTTTGGACGGTTGAGTATGGCATTAAGTAACTGCAAAACTGTCTTGAATAGCATAAAAAATGAAAAAAATATTACAAGTCATTTTAATCAACAGTTAAAAAATCAAATTTAAAATTAAAAAATCATTTTAAAAAAATACTAACTGATAAGACATTTTGGTGTCTGACATTAAATAAATGGCAAAGATATTTAATTGTGGAAAAAGATATGGAGCAGTGTTGAATTAAATGACAACTTTTTAAACTGGCAATAATATAGTTGAAAATGAACAGCATAAAACATATATATAAAACATCATAAAATAAAATAAAAATTCATACGAACAGTAAATGGATGTTCAGTCGCGATGATAATATTCATCTATATTAAATAGAACAATGACATCCTGGTTTCTGTTTTCACCGTCAACCTCAAAGATAACTATGTCTCTTTCCTCTAGTCCATGAACATCACAAAATTTTTTCCATCCACTGCCGATCTTGACAGACTTAGCCCTTATCAACAACTTGCATTGAACTTGTGCTTTTGGACCATGAAGGACAATATCTAACAATTGACTATTGCAAAAATATTTACATAAGTCTGAATTCAAATCCTGTAGAACAAAATAAGAAGAATTAATATAAAATCAAAATAAGGTATTAATAGAGAATATTAGGAGAGAAAACAACAAGTTTGGTCATGAAACCTTACCAAAAAACTTGATTTGCAGTTTGTTTTAGATAGTCTGAACTCAAAATGAATTAAGTTGGGCCTTGTAAGAGGAGCATTTGTTCGAACATGACTTCAAATTTTTTGAACATTTGACTCTGAACAATGTTGGTAAAGGTATATTTCAAAAGTCGAATTTCTAGTGTGTCTTAAATAACAAAGTTTGGGTGGTTGTAAATGATAAAAATTTCTTAGTTCACACAACCCTTCAGTAATCCTTGGATTATAAATATCCATGTTGAAGGTAACATGGTGAACATTACCCTTGTTATCGGAAATAGTCTAACGTTGACCGAGTTCATGGCGTAAACAAACGGTTCACGAACCCAAAATCCTTGTCAAAACAGGAAGACCATCAAAACAAAACAAAAGAAAATCATATAAGAATGGTAGTCAAAATTGGAATATGTGAAATATTACACAAACCTGTTCTTCGAGGAAAATAACAAAGAAACCACCCTTCCACTTGGCAGAAAGAATGGAACTTTCACCAAGTATGCATTGTTTAGTGGTCATCTGTTAACCTAAAAATGAAATGGAGAAGAAGATGGTATTAGGTAATGTATTCTTATATTTGGTGATTAGGACATGCGTACCTTTATGTAATGGAGAAGAAGTTGAAAAAAGACAGGGTGTAAAGTGAAATGTTGAAACGATTGATGAGAAACGATGATCATGAAACATAGAAGATAAAAAGAGTGTTGGTGAAAGAAATCTTGAATAAGAACATACATACCTTTCTAAAATGTAGAAGATAAAAGCTTGTTGTAGATGATGATAAAAGAAGACGATGCAGAAACGAAGAAGATAAGAGCTAGATAAGAGAAGTGAACTGAAAAGACGTAATGGTGATCAAAGAGACTTCTGATAAAAATATGAAAGAGAGCAATTGAGATATCTTGAAATTCGAATGATGATTTTATTGAGAAGTAAAACCTCCACACTGATCAACCATCGTAATTATTATTCATTAGTAGATAATTTAAAGGTTGTGAAAGAGAGCAGTTCAGAATTTTGAAATGTGAAAAGACGTAATGGTGAGCAAAGACGGTGCTGATTAAAATATGAAAGAGAGCAGTTGAGAATTTTGAGATTGCAATCATGATTTTATTGAGAATTGAACACCAGTTGAAAACCTGCACCATGATCAAGAATCTGAATCAGTTCAATAATGAAAATGTGTGGAAGATGAAGCAGCAAATTAAATACATATAACACTGGTTCAATAATCATTACCTCGAGCAGTGCGAATATTAATGACTCTGAATATTGATTGACACTGTAATATTATTTAAATTATTTTATATAAAAAAATTAAATATTAAAGGATTAGGTTAAATTCGAATGATGTAGGCAACCGAATGTTCTGAGAATTAAAATTTCATGTTTACGTTAAACTCTTTTTTAAAAAAGAATAAATAATATTTAATGTTTGGACTGCTGTTTTAATTTTGAATTTAGATGGCATGATAATTAATTTGATTATTTCAAATTATAATTATCATTTATTGAGATTAGTTTCTAAAATCTGATTTCATATTTTTTATCAAAGAACTGCGAAATTAAAATAACAAAATTAAAAAATATACAAAATATATAGCGATAAAAAGAAAAAACACATAACTTGATATATCAAGTTTAAATTACAAAATATACATCCACATACATAAACATATTAAAGTTCAGTTTAAATTTAAAAACACATAACTGCAATATATATATATATATATATATATATATATATATATATATATATATATAAGAAGTTCCAAAACAAAATAGCATAGTAAATGTTCAACTTTTAAACCAAATTAAAGGATAATGAACTTTGATATGAATGTTTGGTTTATCGCTTTCAACTTCAAAAAAGAGTTTCACTATGATCCTCTGCAAATAGTTCATGAAGAGCACAAAAATTCTTCCAGCCAACTCCTAACTTTACAGACCGGCATCTTATGATCAATTTACATTCAACTTGGCACCTTGGTCCGTGTAGAACAACAGATGAAAGTCCACTATTTTGAAAATAACTCGCAAATTCTTTTTTCAAATACTGGAAACATAATGTGAAGGCATATTACTTATTAAGGCTTAATAAGAAGGAATGTAAACAAATAATTAAAAAAAAATTAAAACTAACCAAGTGGCTGGCTTTAGAGTAGTATCTAGATAGTTGAACTTGAAAATGAATTAAATTTGACATACTGAGAGGACGACAAATGCAAATATGGTTTAGGAAATTCGCTCGGAGTAGTGAGTCTGTAGAACGCTTAGAGACGTGGAGTTGGAAAGAAGTATTTCTGACGTATTTGAACAAAACCAATTTGTCAGACTTATCTGCATAGAAAGATATTAAATCATTCCAACCTTCGGTAATCAGTGGAGTGTGAATATCCATGTTGTAGGTAACATGGTGAACATTACTTTCGTAATCAACAACGGTTCACTCTGAACCAATGTCCTTCCCATATCGTATTATGAACAGTTGGTCGACGTGTCCAAAAGCCTTCACAGATTAGCAAGGGAAGAATAAAGAAATCAAAATAAAGATAAAAAATAAATGTCAAGGAATAAAAAAGAAACCTTGTCCTTAAGAAACATAGTAAGGAATCCGCCAATAAGTTTTGCAGACAGTATAGATTGTGGGGTCGCGATGGATGCCATTGCCATTGCACGATAATAGATTGGTGATGAAGAAGATTAGTAAAAGAATATAATAGTTAAGAGAAGAAAAAGAAGATTTGTCACTCGGTAGTTGGTAATGCGTAACATAGGTTGGGAATATATATAAAGAGAATATGATAAGTCATAGCTGTTCGAAGAGTCCGTACTTACTGGATAGACTACTTCATAATTAATGCAGTCGCTTGGGAATAAAAAAATTAAAATGAATTACGAATTAAAAAAATATTAATTATAGAATGATAATTATAAAATGATAATTCGTAAAATGATAATTAACTTTTAAGAAGTTAATAAGATTAAGAATAAATAAAATTCGACTTGTTGAAAAAAAAAAAATAAAACAAAAAAAAGCGTTAACAAAAAAAAAATCGCGGTAATAAAGATAGAAGACTGGTAGCAATTTCTCTGGGGGCAATTTCTCTTCAGGTGGGGTCCGCCACACTCGTAGCAAGTGGGACCCTGAGATGCCTATGGTCAGTTTTAAGGCTTCTTCATGTGCCTCGCCTCTACGACATTCCTCTGATGTCGGATAACCGGACTAGGGCCTTTCTCCAGGTGTTCGGCACTCTTGGCCTGTTCCACCAAGACTGGGAATCTCCTCTCCCTCAAAGGTGTTACCACCTTCTTCAACTCATGTTTGAGTCCCCGCTCAAACTTCAAACACCTCCACTCTTCTTAATATTCTGTGAATAGTATCTCGCCAGATGCTAAAATTTATTCATGTACTCTTGCACTGTCATATCTCCCTGCTGTAATGCGAGGAACTCTGCCTCCCTGTCCTGTCTGGCTGTGTCGGGGAAATATTTCTCCAGGAACCGCGTCCTAAAGCTAATCCACTCCACCTGTTCACCTCGGGTCTGCATCTGCTATTGCATTCCCGTCCACCAATACTCTGCGTCATCATTCAATAGATAAGTGGCGAAAAGTAACTTCTGCTCATCAGGGCAATTCATCACTTTAAAAATCTTCTCACACTTGCGGAGCCAAGCATCTGTTGCATCTGGAGAGACCTTGCCATTGAACTCCGCTGGTTTGTGGCGCAAGAAGTCCTCCATAGTCGACACCCTGACAGGTGCAATGGCTGTTCTAGGCTGCGCTACCGCAAGTGTTTGCATCGCATCCACCATCCGGTGAATAGCCTCCGCGATGTCGTCAGCGCCACTACTCCTTCTCCTCCTGTTAGCAACCGTAGCCTGGATACGCCACATTCAACTGTTAAAAATCAATCACTTAGTCAAACAAAACCACTCACACCTTTTCAACATTCAACACAAACACACAACAAACAACCACATCAATAAGCTCACTCCCCACTAGCCCCAAAATATTTAAAAATATTTTCAAAAATTTTGCTCTGATACCACTTGTAACATCCCTAAGGAATATTACGAACTTTTAATAAATAGAAAAGAAAATTAAACACCTCATTTAATATACTGTCATTTCCCAAAACATGGGAAATTTAAACAAAATTATAACTGTAACGTAATCCAAATGTTCACAATTATTCTATTACAAAATTTACCAAAGTTCAACATAATTAAAGTTACATCAAAATCTTAAAACAAAAAAAAATGCTTTCAAAAGCCCAGGTAGCCCCTACTCTCCGCCTCTAGACATCTCCTGGCCCACCTGTCAAATCATCTGCTCCCAGATAACGAGTTACCCGATCATCGCCACACACACACAGAAAGGGTGAGCTATGCACAATATATAAACCGATACATGAAATAAATATGACACCCAACCCAAAATAAAGTGACTAAATATGTCATTTTTTCCAAATTACCCAACCATGATCTCATAGTCCTTCATGAGTCATATGCATGAACTAGATCTTGGGACTTCACTATGCTCCCACGAAACTAACTCATTCGTGGTCCAACCCTATGAGCCTATCTCGCTCATTGTCCTGCCCTACAGACTCCTCGTCTGTAGTAAAACATCCAAGTCTTCTCAACTTGGACCCTGACACACACGCAATCACCATACTATGGACTCTTCGTCCAATAGTAGCCGACGGGAACATAACAGTTCCTTGCCCATCATGCGCCCGACACATGTAATTACTATACCAAGGACTCCTCACCCATTAGTAGCCGACGGAAACTCAACCAGTTCCATGCCCATCATGTGTCCAACCATCCAGCACATCCCAGACCACTATTGGACTTAGTCCTTCAAGCCCAAACACTACCCCACATGCATATACTTCCTATACTTAGGATAAAACAGCCAAATCACACATACAAGCACACATAAACATGAAAATTTGCATAAACTTGCTTAAGCTAGGGACTCTCGCCCAAGCTAAGCCCTCAGCCTCGCTTAGGCTAGTTCACCTCGCCTGAGTGAGCTTAAGACAATGGCTTCTCCACGTTATCTCGCTTAAGAGGCAATTTACTTACGATACTTAGTTGACATTCAAAAAAAGTATCTAATGATTTATGAATTCAATACATCCTTATTAGTAGAAAGACGTATATTCCTGTTTAGTAGGGGTATTTTAGTGATAGGTTCTATAGGAACTGGACGATCCTATTTGGTCAAATACCTAGCGACAAACTCCTATGTTCCTTTCATTACAGTATTTCTGAACAAGTTCCAGGTTGGGGGTTCGATTCCCACTGGCAACAACCCACCCAGTATGAATGGACGGAGAAGGGTGAGGGGTTGGGGTGCATCGGGCTGTAGTAACCTAACATGCTCTGGGCGTGGTACGCCAGGGATGTTACACGAGCCACTCTCGCCTATGTGAGAGTGCCAGGGATGTTACACGAGCCAATCTCGCCTATGTGAGAGTGTCCTTAGCTCATAACTCAAACTTCTCGCCTGGACGAGAAGTTGCACTCAAAATGGCCCAAATTTCGCAATCTCTGTCGCTCAACTTCAACACAGGTCACCTAAATGCACATTTTGTGATAACCATTATAATCTTATGACTATATTATCACTCACCATTCACAATTACATTACCAAAACAAAATAATAATAAATCAAATGACACATAATTGGCATACATAAGACTTGAACCCAAGTCCTTTGACACAATCAAAGTACTCTCAACCACATGAGCAAGCACTTTTCCACATCACATCAAACAATATTTAATGCCATAAAGGCTCTTTCTTCCCACATTTATTAATTAATTAATTTTCACGGGTCTTACACTTTTCGATGGACTAAGAAAGAGCGACAAAAATCAGAAGAAAGTCGTGCAAGAGAATGAGAAAGTGAGAATGAGAAGAATATGAAGCGAGAATGAGAAATGAAAAGTCAGAAAGAGAGAGAAGAGGTTTAAGAGAGAGAATTGAATATGGAATTTGAAAGTGGAGAGAGAGGAAAAAGAAGCGGTGGGATACATGGAGAAAGTGGAAAGAGAGATAATTGATTTTGTTTTTGAATATTTTTTCCAAGTGTAAAAAAAGGAGAGTGTGACATGTAAGCGTTTTTTCTTTTTTAGATAAAATTTTGTGAATTGAAATGTGTGATATATAGTATTTAATTGAAAAGGTTGCTATTTGTTAGTTCCCATTTGTATGTTGATATAGATTCAATAGAACCAAAACTATACAATAAAGAAAATGATATCATGCTTCTAATATAATTATTTTCATATCATGGATTTAAATATAATTATTTTCTTATAATAAAATATTCATCCTCATTACTAAAATCATTTCAACGAATATAATAAAACAACGTCAATAAAATAAAATATATTAAAGTGTTAATAAGGAGACCACATGCAATAAAATAAAATATACTTTGATCATAATACTAAGAGAACTACTTTTAGTTATTTTAATAGAAGATAAAATATCCATAGTAAGGATTTTTTTCGTTTTTTTTTAAATTACTAAAATGGATAAATTTGAAAAAAAAAATATGAAAGTGGATAAGTCATATCAGGATAACACAATTTCAATATGAAGAAGTTGTGTCAAGGTAGCACGACTTTAGTTCAAAACATTTTTAAAGTTGAATTCATGGTAAGTTGACGCAACTTTAGTTCAAAGTATTTTAAACTAAAGTTATGTCATCTTGGCACAACTTCTACCAAAATCAAACTAAGTCATGCAAACTTAGCACTAAGGATATTAATAGGGCGAGTATGGTACGAGTAGTAGCTCTCTTGTACCCTACCCGCTCAATAAATATTTGCCTCATACTCATCCCCATATCATTGTGGGTATCCATTATACGGGTACTCATATATTTTTTTAATATTCACGGACACCTATGGATATTTACAAAAAAAAATATATTTAACAACATATTTTAACCATATATTCAAATAAAATATAGTACCTAACATTCATAAATTTCAAACAAAGTTCAAATAACCAATTTTGGTTAAAATACTTCGTTAGTTCTCGTTTTTGTACCAAAATCTCAATTTGGTCCTCGTATTTTTATTAGTCTCAATTAGGTCTACATTTTTATAAATTAGTATCAATTAGGTACTTTCTGTTAGTATAGAACTAACACCGTTAAGTAGGTGTCACGTGTCAGCTTCTCGTTTTTTTGAATTTTTTGAATTTTTTTTAAAATATTTATGCCACATGTCACGCCTATAGTGTGCCACATGTCAATCTAATATGGTGACACATGTCAAATTATTGTATGGATCTCAATTTGGTCCTCATATTTGTTAATTTGATTTGATTTGAGTCCCAAATATTTTTAAAAATTTTCAATTTCAGACGCTCCAAATTTAGACCAAATTTTACTTTTATATGATGTTATGATTATTTTTATTAAAATTGATATTTTTATTAAATATTTTAATAATATTAATTGTATTTAATATTAAAATTTTTAATATATTTATTTTAATTTGTTATAAAATTGTTTTAAAACTTTACATTTGAATTTATAAAATTATTATTTTTAAGCCAACTCTAAAATATTGTTGATATAGAATGTTATACAAATATTTCGAATATAAATTTATTAATCTATATATTTATAATTTTAAAATAAAGTTTGAATAAAGTTTAATGTAAAATATAAATGATGACTGCGTATTTTTGCCCTCATTTAATGTTTAATTATGGGGATTTAATTGAATTTGTGTGCTTAAAGAGTGATTTAATTGACAATTCTGATAATTAGGCTTTTTGAGCTTGTATGATAAAAATGTCTTAAAAAATGATTTTTAGCTGCATAAATTATTTTTGGATATTTTAACGTTTGTTGATGCAACTGAAGTTAAGATTAAGCTCATTTGGGAAAATAAATTGATTGAAGTTACAAACCACCTTTAAATAAGGTTGAAATTAGCAAGTTATGGAAAAATCACTTTTGCACCCCCTAAATTACATATACACTCCCCTTTTCCAAATAAGCTGTAAAAAATCTACTTCTACACTCCTATCTTTTTCTATTTTCACCCCTCTTACCACTTAAACTCCATTCACTCAGATGTTGCCATGTGACAATCCTCAACTTTTAAAATTAGCCAACCAGAACAAGCCACGTGGCATTAATCCTTGCAAACACATCTACACCAATGAAACACTGCCATGTCATCATCTTCCTCCATCTCCCAAAATGGAACCCTAACCCTAATTTTCCTCCTCTCCTACCATCACCATGGCAGCTGCCAGCCACCATTCACGGACCTCGCCGGCAGACACCACACACCATCACCATCACGCTTTTTCATCTCTGCAGCAACCAATTCGGCCACGGCAACCACCATCTTCACTGCTAAAGATTTGCGCAAACTCCATTGCAGCACTTGCGACTCCAACCATGTCCACCATAAACGCATCAGCAGCGTTCACGCACCTTTAAGCAGGCACGCCGAAAATGAAATGGCAGCAGCCACTATGAAACCACCATCCTTCACGTTAGCAAGTATGTTGCAGTAGCAAACCCTAAGTGAGGAGAGAGAATTGGCCTGATGTGAGAGAAGAAGGAGATGCCATGTGTCAGCTTCTCAATGGACAGCCAAATGGTCAACTAGTCAAATTCTGGTTAAATATTCAAATCTGGTCAAAGACTGGTCAAAGAAGGGGGTTTAAATGCAAATATTCATCTTTTTGGATTTCCCAGCAAATTTGGACTACAGGATTGAAAATGGGTTATTTAGAAAATTAATAAAAATATTATTTGGTGATAATTTATCAGATATCTTTAAATAATTTATTTATTTAATTATATCATAAATTATTAACCAACTATATTTGTCAAATAGTTTATATCTCTCCAAATATCTTTGAATATTTATCTTTATCTTTATTTTAAAAGATATTTGAGAGGTTTTAGCAACAG
>Ga0214545_1008200_pt1 | contig 16863 bp, 7 predicted proteins | sample CNSS4metaG_FD_160064 | JGI IMG/M metagenome (GOLD analysis project Ga0214545, IMG submission 160064) | Root nodule microbial communities from cowpea collected in UCLA plant growth center, Los Angeles, California, USA - CNSS4 | ecosystem: Host-associated > Plants > Roots > Nodule | place: USA... | reverse complement strand
TATCAAAAATAAAAAACACAAAAAAAATAAATTATATTTATATATATATATATATATATATATATATATATATATATATATATATATATATATATATATATATATATATATCCATATTGAATTACACTCATTCGAACATAAAATTAATTGCACTAAATTTCACAAATCAACACAAAATCCCTAATCTCAACATCATGCTTCATCTCATCCCATATTCCCGCTGCGAATCCCCAATAATTATGTAGCACTCAATCATCAAAGTATCTCCAACGGAGTCAATTCATGCAATTTATGAACACACACATTTAGTGAGATTACATAAAGTCTCAAAAAACCACCATGTGCCCTAGAATTCAACAAAAATTACAGAATTGGAAAACCCAATTCGCGTCACCTGGCGTGTAAGACGCTACCGCCAAGTTGTTCATAGCAAAACCAAAAAAATGGGTCCAAACAACATGTGTGGGTGGCGGACCTTCATTGGTGTCAGGTGGTTTCTAGGCAGAAACCTAGAAACTCAAAGAAACAACGTAAAATGAGTGTTAAAGGGATTTACATACATTCCACACACCCAACGGCATACAATTCACGCATTACACAGTTAGATGCAACTCCTCTTACCTAGAAATCCCGCTCCAATGCACTCTAAGGAATCCTTCTTGCACCAAAAATTGCTCTAATTGCAAAATCACTCCTAGCCTTAGCAGAAGTCTCCTAAGGTCTACCTTTGGCTTCCCTGATGGCGGGTAGGGTTTCTAGGGTCTCTCCAATATAGCAAAAAAAATGATAAATGTGAAAAGGACTATGTCACGCTAGCCAAGGTTCAAACCATCATGCATCCAATTACCAAACATATACACAACCAATAAGCCAATACATGATTCATGAATATTCATACACACCTATGATTATATTATAACACTCCATGGTCAATTACACAAGCAAACAATTAGACAAGTAAATCAACACATTAATGGCATACACCAAACTCAAACCCAAGTCCTCTCAACATCACCCAACACGCTCAACCACTTGAGCTACCATTGCTCCTTGTCATAACTCTCCGCATGAATTAACTTAGAGATTCTTTCTCTCACATTTATATTTAATAAATATTTATTATTTATTTAATTTTCCCGGATCTTACATATTAGGTCCAACATGGTTAAACCTTGCTTGATGCTTTTAGGATCCATTTCATAAACAATTAGGAGCATTATATTTCCTTGCATAATAGTTCTTATAAACATGACCTTGCTTTATACAATAATTGTAAGAAATGAATGACATATCATTGGGTTCACTTTTGGAAAAGAAACTAGTAAACTTCTTGGCTTTCTTTTCAAAAATAGAGTTGTAGCCTAGTCCAGTCTTTCCAAAAACACAATTTGAGAGCCAACGACAACTTTTAGGTTTTCTTTCCTTCTTATGAATTTTGCACAGGTTTTTAAAAGGTATTTAACTTGATTTTTCAAAACAGTGCAATTTTCACAAGGTTTTTCAGCCAGCTGACTTTCACAACAATAGGTTGAATTATTGTAAATCATGCCCTAGTATTCAAAATCAACTTTTAAATCGTCTAATTCTGATTCTAGTTGATTAACTTTGTTTTCTAGCCAGTTGTTTAATCCTTTTAAATGTTTGTTTATGGCATCAATTTATTTAGCTTCCATATGCAATTCTTCAAAGTCATGTAACAATTGATTATAGTCATTCTTGTCTTTTGATGATAGAGAATTACTTGGGTTGATCAAGATGACTCATATCCAGCCATGGGACACAAGTTTGCTTATTCACTTTCATCTTGTGATGAGCTACTTGTTGAATCATCATTGTCTTCCCAAGCTAAATAGGCATGTCTTTCCTTGGGCTTTTTCTCTTTTTTTCTATCACCACTTTCTCTTTTTTTTTCTTAATGTTTATACATTCAATTTTGATATCTTTTTTCCACAATTATAACAAGATAAACTAGGAGTATTACTTGAATCACTTCGTTTAGAATTGTACCTTTTTTTATTACCTTTGTTGCATTTCCTCTTAAGATACTTTCCAAACCTCTTATCCAGTAGATTTAAGTTCTCATTGTCACTTGATTTAGCCACCTTATCCTCAAGTTCATCACTCTTTTTGGTGTTAGTCTTCAAGGTTATATTCTTCACCTTTTTCTCACTTGACCCTTGCTTATTCAGCATATGCATCTCAATTTCGAGCTCCCTTAGCTTAACAAACAATGCAATTGTGGTCATAGTGGACAGATCCGTTGATTATGAGATGGCAGTGACTTTAGGTTGCCAATTCCTATTAAAACACTTTAGTGCTTTGATGCTTAGCTCTTCTTCATTAAACTCTTTTCCCAAGCTTATAAGATAGTTGACAATATGTGTGAATCTCTTTTGCACTTCAGCAATTGCTTCTCCTTATTGCATCTTGAACAACTCATATTCTTGGATCAAGGCATGCTTCCTTGCCCTCTTCGCATCACTTGTTCCCTCATGAGTGACTTCAATGACATCCCACATGTCTTTTTGACTTTTGCATTAAGAAACCCTAAAGAACTCATCCATGTTCAATGAAGAGGTGAGGATATTCTTTGTTATATAATCATATTGAGCATGCCTTCTTTCCACCTTTGTTCATATATTCCATGGCTTGTCAACCTACTTGTTATCAACGACATGTTTAGGAGTGTAAGATCCATTCACAATTGCATCCCAAATACCGTGGTTGATTCAATGAAAATTTTCATTCGAATTTTCCAAAATTGGTAATTAACACCATTAAACATATGTGGCCTATGTGTAAAAGCACCTTCTTTTCAACCATTTCAAAACAATTTTAGGATCAAAATTGAACAACTTTCAAGAACATTGCTTTAGATACCAATTATAGGTTTAAAAGATCTTTTTAAGTCAAGAAGGAGGGTTGAATTAGCTGAGTATTGAAAATATGACCAATTAAAACTTATGAAAACCCTTTTAAAACGAATTCAATTGACAAATAAATCAGATATGTATTGTTGTAGAATCACACTTTTCAGTCGATTAAAATAAAAAGAAATAACATATTAATATGTTCATGCAATATGATTCAACAAATTAAAAGATAAAAAGAATCAACTGATATTCTGGAAAATTATGCAAAAACGTGAAATGCATGAAACTCACTCAAACAACATGCTTTATTAATTGTAAGATCTGCGAAATTTAATTAATTAATTAAATAATTAATTAATAAATGCGGGTAGTGGGAGCCTTTATTGCATTTAATGTTGATTATTGTGATGTGGAAAAATATTAGCTCAAATGGTTGAGAGTACTTGATTGGGTGAGAGGACTTTGGTTTAAGTCCTATATATGCCATTTATGTGTTATCAAATTGATTATTATTTTGATTATATGCTTGACCATGATGAGTGATAATATCATCCTCGAATTATAAGAATTATCACGAAACATGAATCGGTTGAATGGTTGTACATTGAGTTGACATTGACATGGTTATCGGGTCGAACCTTGATAGATCCAAAATAAACTTTTTTTTTGCCAATTTTCTTTTTGGCATGGATGAGAAAGGCCAGAACCCTAGTTGGCAGAGGGGAAAACAAGGGGGCTGGAAAACCATCTAATAATTGTGCTTTAATGGTAATTACCACTACCAATGAAGGAATTTTCGTTTTGAGCCATTAACCCATCGTTAAGGCTTAGTAATTGGCCAATTAAGAGGGAAAAGAGAGAGGCTGAAGGTTGCCATTGTTCTGCACAATAGGGAGAGAGAATTCAGAGTGGAAATTGTGTTGTTGATTAAAGCATAGGGGCTGAATTGGAGAGAAAACTAAGGCAAGCCATTGGGAGCAAGGAAGGAATCAATAATATTCAAGTTTTAGCAAGGAAACCAGGTTAGGGGAGTTGCAATTGTATTATTATTAGTTGTATGATTTATGATGAATAAACTGCTTAAACTTGGTTAAATCTATTTAAATTCGTATTTCTGGAAATTTTCCAGAAACTGCCTAGCGGGCGATAAAATACCGTAAGGCGACTCATGTTGTTTATGTGCATTTATGGGTTCCTACGAGGAACCGGCTGGCGGCAAGCAATGTGCCATTAGGCGACACATCCCTGATCACCCAGTTTCTAGGTTTATGATTAATGGCCTGACAGTGATGAACACCCGCTAGGCAACGCGAGTATAATTAAATTGATTTTAGGTTTTTCGGTGTTCTGGATTACTTTTGATCGGTGGAAAACATGCTTTAATCATGGATTGACTAAAGGGAAGGAATAAAAGATGAAATTTCATATTGACACGGGGAAATTGGATGATTTTGGTAATTGGGGATTTTGAATTTATCATTAAATTTCAGTGTGAATTGGACTAGAAGTGGTTAGTTTTATCTTAGTTTAAGGTTTGGATGCAGCTGATTATATTATGGTCTAATGAATGGATGAAATGTGGATGATGGTGATCTGAGGGTTCTCATATGTTGGGGAAATTATGAAATTTTTCCAGAATCGCATGCACCGCCTGGCGGCACAGGGCCAATCGCCAGGCACCAACGTAGTATAATACAACTCTGCGTGGTTGTGCGGGAAATTAAGGGTCTGAGGCTTTCCGCGGTTATTTGTTTTAGGATGGTGAATCACGGGGGCATTGGGTCAAGGATGAGTGAATTGAATACCTAAATTATATGTAAATTATGATTGGTTAAATATATTGGAATAGTGGGAATTATGATGTTAGAAATGTCGTGTTCAAGGTTGAGATATCAGTTGTGATGCATACCTTAGCTGTGTTGGGATATAGGAATTTGATATTCGTTGTTTGAATACCTTGGGCAGTGTATGTTGTTAGTTTGGGGTGAAGTATAGGTGGTTGAGGTTAGAAGTGCAATAGGTAAAATTCATTATGGGAAATTATGGTAATTATGGTACTATTAGGGAAACTATGCTCAAACTACATGTTAATAATGAATCGGAGGGTTCCTATGATTGGATTGCACTGGTGAATATGTTAAAGTGTGAGAATAATTCCTAATGACAAAACCATAAAGGTATTTACACCCTTAGGCAATAGAGTTGTGGATTCTAGAGTGTGGACGTTTGTTTCACTCAACTTCGACTGAAGGATGCGAATGTAATAAGGGAACAATGGGTGGAAACATTCTCAAGAGACTCACACCAGTATTTCGAAAGTACTGATGTAGCGTCTGGCGGTGGTGATTGACCCGTCAGGCGAGAGCTACAAAATTAGTGGGGTTCTGGAGCGAGTAGCACCTGACGGTGAGGGTGGTCCCGCCAGGTGATGTCTACAGGTCATTGGGCTCCGAGACGTTTGGTGCTTGGTGGCACGTGTCCCCCACCAGGCGATTTGGAAGTGCGTTTCGCTTGGCGGCTCAAGAGCATCGCCAGGCGATAATGTAGAGGCAGGGCTTGTGTTTTGCTTACTTTGGATGTGCGTTGTCTACAAGGCTTTGGTGATATCTCGAAGGTCAACTTGCTTGTGTTCCTTGAGTTATGTCTCAGAACGTATCCCTTGAGTTGTGGCTTAGGATAACGAATGAACACGAGGAACTCTTGAGTTGCGGCTTGGGTTGGCGAGTGTTGCCAGTGTGAGTGTGCGAGTTGTGGCTCATACGGATGGGTCCAGATTGATTTCCCTCCTCAGTAACTAGCTGACGAGTTTGGTAGTCTTGGGACGTTACAAACTATGTTCGTATTGGGAACTCCACCCAGCATTACAAAGTATGGTCCGTAGTAGGTTTTTCGTACGTGCTCTACAAGTTGTGGCTTGTAGGTGTGACAACAAGACATCTTGAGATATTCGTCTAAAGACGTAGACCATGGATGACATGGTGGTGGCCATGTGATATGGAATCAAAGGATAGTGATCCTTTGATATAGATGGGTTATATATATATATATATATGTTGTATATATGTTTATTGTAATTGTTAGCTCAACCTATCTGCTTGTGTTTGGCGATGATCGTGTATGCGGTACACGTGAGCAGATGATGTTGTAGGTGGATCTGGTGAGGCATAGAGTTGGAGCAGGGGCTCGTTTGGGAGAAGTTTTTACCAGAGTTTATTATTTTTTTAAATAAATTGTAAACTTTTATATTACTAGACTTTGACATTATAATTGAGTTTTATAAGTATGGATTTTGATCTACTTTGTGACGAAATAAAGTTTTAAATTTATCGTGTTTTTGGGAAATGATATTTCAATAAACGACGTTTATTTATTATTTTTTTATTTTTTTATTTAAATTCGTAATATCCGATCGGGATGTTACATCAGCCAAGATTATTTCCAATTGATATATGCGACTTAGTTATATTACCATATAACGTAAAAACACAAGCACACCTTACAAAGATAGATTTAGTAAGTTTTCTTGAGATTTAAGTGAAGAACAAGATGAGGAAGAGAGGATCACAAACTAATTTTTATACTGGTTCACTCAATAACTAACTTACATCTAGTTTATTAGGACAACCTGGGCCTGATCATGCATTATACCAATATCAAAAGTTTTACACAATCCCTCAAGATTACACTTTTGAATAAAACAAAACAGCAAGATTCCTGAATCCATAAAAATCTTATCCCCAACAATGTAAAAATCCCACTTACAGACCTAGAATCACACCAGGAACAACACAGAAGCACAAGAACAACCAAACCTGATGGAGGCTCTCCCTAGCCAACCAAACATGTGTTTTTCTAGCTTCAAACAAGCAAAACATTGCTCCAAGATTAGGGGTGGCAAAACGGGTTGGGCCCAACGAGCCAGCCCGTCAGCTCGTGCTAAAAGGAACGGGCTGGGTTGAAGATTTCAACCCGTCAGCCCGTTCTGGCCCGTCCCGTCCAGCCCGTCAACTTGACGGGCCAAAGTACGGGTCAGCCCGTCCTGACCCGTTGGCCCGTTTTAAAAAAATAAAATAAAATAAAAATAATTAAAAAGATTAATTTTTTAGATTATATATTTTAAATGTATAAATATATAATAGTATTGTAATTTAAATCATTAACACCTACAAATTAAGTTTGAATTATTAGTTATAATTGAATAATTTAATATGTAAATTTAATAATTATTTTAACTTATCTAATTAAAAACATTAACTAATCAATTAAAAGTTAAAATAATATTTTATTTGATTAAATATGACTTTAATAATAATTTATATGTATATATAAACAAATTTAAAAAATAAAACAAATTAAAAAATTTGAAAACTAATTAAAAAAACAAAAAAAGCTCTAGACGGGCCAGCCCGGCCCGGCCCGTTAGCCCGTCCTATACGGGACGGGTTGTGACTATTGGCCCGTTTCTGTTTGACGGGCCAACCCGACCCGACCCGTTTTTTGACGGGCCACATACGGGCCGGGCTGGTCCGTTTGCCACCCCTACTTGTGAACTTAGTTGGTTAGAATTTAGTGAAAGTAATTAAAAATGCTAAACAAAATTTAAAAAGGACTATAAGCTATTTGATTCAGTTTTTTTTTTTTTCTATAGGTATAATTAGTCGCAACGTACCCAATTTCGTCCCAATGTGTCTAAATGGTACCTGCTTTTAACTTTGCATCTTAGTACCCAAATTAGTTAATTTGCATCAATGTGGTCCATCCCGTTAAGTTTTCAGAAACGCCGTTAACATATCAGTGATATGGTATTGCAGAACAGATACCTGTCAATGAAAATAATTGTACAGTGGCAATTTATAGATAACGTGTCATGCCCTATTTGAATTGATTGTCCCCATTCAAAAAGCCCTAATTCCCCATTCAAAAACCCCTATTCTATCGCAGAAAACGTTCCAATTCTGTTCCTAATTCGTGCCTTTTTTTCTTTTCAATTTCCTCTTACGCTGCACTGTTCCACATCATACACTACTCTCGTGTCACGTCATAACATTTTTTCTCACTTAACTGGTCAACTCAGTCAGACGTTATCTTATTTAACGGAGTTAACGAAAAGGGACCACATTGATGCAAATTAACTAATTTGGGTACTAAGTAGATGCAAAATTAAAAGCAGATACCATTTAGACACATCAGGACGAAACTGAGGACGTTGCGACTAATTATAACTTTTCTATAACATAACTAAACTTAGTGATAATTTGTTTTAGAGAGTTCCAAATTCAAAATGGTCTCTTAAGTAAAGTATCATTGTGATTTGATACTTTGTTGTTATTGGGTATTAACTGCAGAAGGCCCAATCTTTGTGCTTCACTTCCCGTTTTGCAATCTGCAGCCTGATACGAGAAAATGCCCGCATTTCAATTTCTGCACTTATCATATTCTTTTCTCTTTCAAGCACAGAGCAAATCAAACGAGAAAACTAATTCATCGATCTTCTTTGTTTCTCGTTTGTGAGTTCTTGGTGAGTAATCAATGCTTGTTACTCAATCAATCAATCATCTACGTTAGTACACTGTTTCTTTCGTTTCTAACTTTTAATGTCTTCGATTCTGCTTTCGCTTCAGGTTTGGGTTGTCGCTAACGTTATTGTGTTGTTTGCAGTGACTCTATACCCAATATACTTTTATCTTGCCTTTCTAATTTAGAATATTCAAATTACTCTCTGTGCTAGGGTTTCGTTCTAGTTAATCACAATTTACTCTAATATATGTTGATTTATTTTTATTCTTAGATTAATTTTGTGAATGTTTCGGTTATACTCGTAATTGTGAATGAAACAAGAGGCAATTTTTTTTTTGCTTTTCAATCTTTTTATGTCTTGAATTTACCTTCCGTTCTATTGGGCATCATTTAGTATTTAGTTTTTTATTTCATAATAAATAGGTGGAAGAAAAGGTGGGAGATGAAGCGGAATCAAAGATGGTAAAAGAATAAGAAGAATTTGAGGCGAACATTGCTGGGTCCGAAGAAATGGAACTCAATATCTCTCTTATTCTTGAGAAGATTGAGAATTATACTCAAAGGGTAGCTATGTTTAGTTATACTTATACACCGTGTGAAGCTTGGGATCGTAGTGTATAATTAAGTCATTGAATTCTTTCACTTGATGAACAAATTGCATGTAGGTATCTGAGCTCTTAGAATCATGGAAAATAATGTTAAGGGCGTTAACCAATGAATTTGAAGAGAAAATTGTTATATGTGCTGTGAAGTTGTCACTAAACATTAAGAGATGAAAACTCTTTTACTTTTTTAATGTTGTTGTCTTTCTATGATTTGATCGTTTTAACTTCACATTATGTAGGATACACAAGCATCAAGTCAGAAAATGGCAGGAAGAAATCAGAGAATTGCGTGCACTTGATGCTTCAAATGAGGAAGCCGATGCTCTTCTGCATAATGCTCGATATCTTCTTCAGCCCATTCTTGATGTCTATGTACAGTCGTTAACATAATCGTCCACCCTTGTTCCCCTATGCATTAATAAGAAAAATATATAACCTTTTTTTCTATAAGCAAGAAAAATATATAACCTTGGTATCTATGTTGTTCGTAGCAATTGTACAGAGAGTTTACAATAACTCACGCAACCAGTTCAACGAATCTAGTTAAACTCTCTTTACTTTGTCAGGAGTTTGAATGTGTGCTATGATACCCGGGGACATACTCGAGCAATATTGGATAGTTAGGAATTTAAGATTGAATTAGCTTGAATTGGACTATAGTCTATCATCTGGTTAATCTTAATGTGCAATATATACTCATCAAAATTGGTTAATAATAAGGTTGGCGGGAGAGGGAATAATAGAAATTTTACTATTAATAATAACACTTGGCAAATCTGTCGAATTTAATTTCGACATCAGGCAATTTAAAAGCAAGAAAAGTTTTGTTTCAATTTAATGTAGCAAGTACTTTGTCATCAAAAGGTCCGTGTCAAGTCCTTACTTTTTATTGCATTTTTTTTTATCTCAACTTGCCTTTTCTTGAATTCAATTTGTTTTTATCGATTTCCCGATTATGAGTTGACCTATGCCATAGCTTAATATTTGTAAGGTTTGATGTTGAGATGTATGTTCACATGCATGTTTTTCAAGGTTTGCGGATTGAGGGAAAATTCATGAGATCTATAATGTCTTACCATTTACCTGGATCCCATTTGTGCATTGTAGATGTAGTCTCTATATGGATATACGTAGAAAATGTTTAGGTGGTTAAATAAAAAGAAAAAGAAAAATCAACATTACTAATTTAGTGTTGCTTTGCTTGGCAGCAAGTGAAGGGTAAAACTTTAAAGTTTATAGATATCGATACACTGTGCAGGAAGTTAACTTTTATAGCTTGATTTGTATTCTGCTATATAATTACTGGCTAACAATATGTTGAGATTATCATACAAATATATGAACATTGCATTGAAGAGAACAATTAGCCATCAGTGGGAATAATGATAGAATATTGGGAGGTTTATTTTTTCTATAAAGGGTGTCAACTTTGGTTGGTGTATTTTTTCGCTCCCTTTCCTAATTTATTTCTTTTAATTTATGCATTTTCTTGCAAATCTTGAGTTTATTACTTTAGGTTCTTGCAGTTTAGACTTCTAATTCATTTTCTTGCACTTCTAATTCATTCCGTTATGTGTCTAAACTTTTTGCAATTTAGAAATTCTGTTGGATTTGGCTGCCGGTGTGGTGAGGTGAGAAGCAATAAAAAGAAAACAAAAGTGGAACAAGTAATTATGTTCTTCAGATAAGGTAATTCGTAATTCTGTATGAATAGAATTGTTATGAGATATTATGTTGGCTAACTGTGTAAGTGTGATTGTATGGTTAGAATTATTTAAAAGTGTGATGATGGATTAGTTAGTGAATCTTGGAGTGAAATCATATTGCTTGAGCAAAAAGTTGGTTGTGTTGAATGTGAATTTAGGAATAACATAACATTAATTGATTTTTTAATATATGTCAATCATTATAAGAGTATGTTTATTCAGTTAATGGAGTATCTTTGGTTGTGCTTGATAAGTTAGACTTGGTGAGTTTATTTCCCTAAAAGTTTGACATGGTAGAAGTAATTAGAAAATAGAGGTTCTCGTAAATATTTTTTGCTTATTTAATGGTGATTTTTTTTTCATAGTGATGGTTGTAGAAAATTGTTATGAAACAAATTTCACTTATGTATTATGTTTATATTTTGTCTATTAGAGGATGCTAGCTATCTTAATTTTTGTTATAACTAGAATTTATGTAGAGTAATTGAGTGTTGGATTTCTAGTGAATGGTTTTTGAGGAATTATATATGAGTTCTTTAACTTATAATTGCATTTTAGAAAATATATGTTATGTCTTGTAGCCTAATTATGATGAATTATTATGGTAGTTAGGAATTTAAGTGTGATTGAATGATTAGAATTATGGAGTAGTACAGTGATGTAGTTAGCGATTTAGTTAATCTTTGAGTGAAACCATATCAAATAAGTGAAAATGTGGTTGTGTTGAACATGGTTTGATTATCACATAGCTTTGAGTGTTGTTTTTAAAATGGGCTACTACTCAATAAGATGCCAATATGTTGTATTTGTAATTATGTGTGAGTAATTAGACTTGGTCAGAATTTTTTTTGAAAGGTTGGACATGTTAGGGTAATTAAGAAATAGAGGTTTTTGTATCAATATAATGTTGATTCTTTTCATAGTTGTGCTTGCGAAAATTGTTGAGACAAATTTGACTTATGTATCGTTTAAAATGTTTCTATTTATTCTAATAGAGACGATGGTCTTGTTAATTTTCGGTTGGATTAGAATTTATGTAGATTAATTTTGAGCCAATTTTGTAGTGAATGATGTTTTGGGAATTGAATATGAGTTCTTGAACTTAGGATTGTTTTATTGATATATCTGTTATATATTGCTTGTAATTGTGACGGGTTTCTATGTTGGTAAGGAATGTTAGTGTTATTGTACAATTAGAATTGTCTTGTAATATGAATATGATGATAAATGTATTAATTAGTTAATGTTCGAGTGAAAATACATGATTTTAGCAAAAAAATTGGCCATGTTGAACATGAATTTGAGGATGAAATAACTTTGAATGTTTTTTTTTGTTGTATAGGCAATTGTTAGTAGTATGTAAATTACCTCAAAGCGATATCTATAATTGTGTGTTAGTAGTTAGACTAGATCAATATTTTTCAGTAAAGGTTTTACATGTTAAGTGTAATTAGAAAACAAAGGTTCTTGTAAACCGTTTTAGTAGATTTGATGGTGCTTTATTTCTTAGTGGTGCTTGTGGAAAATTATTATGAGCCAAATATGATTCATGTATGGTTTGGAATTTGTTTATATTTAGTGTAATAAAGGATGATAGCCTTGTTAGTTGCCGTTGGAGGTTAGAATTTATTTAGAGTAATTGAGTGTTGAAATTCTAGTGAAATATTTTTTGTTAATTTAGCCGTGAGTCTTGAAATTAATATTGTATTAATGAAAAATCTGTTATATCTTGTTGCTTAATTGTGATGTAGTATTATGTAGGCTAAGTGTGTAAATGTGATTGTATAATTATAATTGTGCAAGAGTGTGATGATACAATTAATGGATTAGTTAGTGAATCTTGGAACAAATTTATATCGATTGAGCAAAACAGTGTTCATGTTGAATGTGAATTTAGGGATAACATAGCTTTAACTGATTTTTTTAATATATGTCAATTTTGTTAATGTAGTATCTATGATTGTGCGTGAGAAAATAGACCTGATGAGTTTATTTCTCTAAAAGTTTGACATGGTAGGAGTAATTTGAAAGTAGAGGTTCTCGTAAATATTTTTTGCAGATTTAATGATGGTTTTTTTCTTAGTGATGTTTGTGGAAAATTATTATAAGACAAATTCTAGCTATGTACTATTTGACATATTTTATATTTAGTCTAATAGATGATGATATTTTAGTTGTAATTAGAATTTATTTCATTTGAGTGCTTTTATTTTGTATCTTTGAGTTCATACTTGTTATTAGTTCCTTAGCAAGTTCATAGAGTTGTTTTCATTATGTTTGCTTAAGTTTCATATTCTATCTTTTGATTCTAATAGGTTTCTTTCTATTTTGATTTGGTTCTTGCTTGAGTGCAAAATATATATGTTGAAAATATGTTCTAGTGGTTTTGTTTTGGTGCTGGAAAATTATTGAGAAAAGTAGAAAAGAAGTTCATGAACAAAAGAGCAAAAGAAAAAGGTGATCAAAACAAGTGCACTAGAACCACTAGTACCTTCTTTGGGATGTTTATTTTGCTTGCATTTGAAATTTGAAACTATTTTGAGGTTGTAAACTAGACTTTCTAGAACTATTGGTCTCAATTTTGATTTCTTGATTTCTCTTCTTTGACATCCTCCTCTTGATTTTTGCTTGTTTTGTGTGTAGGCTTTCTCTTAAGGTGAACTAACTTTTGAGGTATCATCTTAGGGGTGGAAATCTAAAGGTGACTTGAAGCCATGTGCAATTTTCATTTATTTGAGTTGTAACTTTTACTTGTTATGCTTATTGTAATCTTGGCCTAATTAGGTGTCTTGGAGGAGCCTTTGGTGTTCAATCCCATCTTCTAATTAGAACCTTATTTCTTATAGTGAAGCGCATATTAGTTGGTAAGTGGTTTGAAGGTTTTAAGTGCCTTCTATTCTTACCATTAGGCCGCATAGTTTAGCTTATTTGCTTATAGTTTAGGGTGTGTCCACTTGCCTTTCAAACTTAATTTCTTTTGAGAAGTTTGGTGCAAGATGATAGAGAGAGTTTTTCAATATTTGAATTTTTCTATATTTAGCATTAATTCATCTTTCTCAATTCCAATGTTTACTCATAAGAAATTTTCAAATTCACTTCCTCCTTCCATTGTTTTAAACTCCTCATTAGACTTTTCAAAATCACACTTTGAGTTGATGTTACCTTCTAGGTTACAATTAGCTTAAGGTAGAAAAGGTACTTTTGTGAAGTGGGCATTGAAAGTTCTCAAGAAAATTCTTTCACAATTAATATAAGGTCTTCTTTTAGTCTTTCATTTAGATATATCTTGTTTGTGCTACACAAATTTTTTGAACTTTTGTTTGATGACTACCGTAGATAGACCTATGATCCTTGAGGAATGACACCCAGGTTGATAAATAATATGAAAAAGGTCTTCACACGAAGAAACATGAAGATTTGAGGATAAATCTTGAGAATTAAGGTTTTGCTTTTCCTTTTTTGAGACAAATCTAGGGCTTCCTAGGCTATAAAGAGCAATGTCTTCCATGTAAGCCACCTCTGAATTTGAGTTTTATTACGGGGCCAATTGTTTTGTCATATTACTCTTCTTAGGTCACTAAGGTTAGAGTATCGTTCTTAGGTTTCCATTAATCACAATTTCTTAATAGTTAGTCCAACTTCTCTTCACATCACTTAAACACTATCATATCATCTCCTTGCTTGAGTCATATAGTTTGGAAGAGGAGTAGCCATCACATATTGAATGAAACAATGATGGTTTATGAACCTCATTTTGCATGCAATTAATGGAAACAATCCTTTTTTTTTTGTCTAGTTTAATTTTAAGTTGGGCATGTACTCCAAATTTTGATATCTTATATTGGTCGGAAAACCCAAGTATATTGGAAAAGAGGGTATCTAAATCAAATTGAGTGAGTATCAATCATGATTTTTATTCTTTGTAAATTTTGCACACACATGTGTCATAGTTGTCCCTTTAAAATGTTTCATGAAGCTCTATGTATTCATCAAGGGTAATGATTGTGCCTCCAATTTAGAAACCTCCACCTTGAATTAGTTATATACATAGGAGGAGTTTATCCCATCACTATGTTTGAGATGTTGCTAGCAAGATGAAACTTTTCAATTATCGAACAAACAAATGATGGTTTATGGGCCTCATTTTGTGTGCAATTAATGGATTACAATTGGGTTTTGTATTGAATTTATGGGTCAAAAATTATAGTTTGACTTTGTATGAATTTTATGATGAGGCTCTAGTATTGAAAGTCTTATGACTTGACTTGGGCATACACCCTAAATGGAATTGATGATTAGCACTTTGATTTTTTTGGTTCACAGTGCAATTTTCATATGGGTATATTTTGAGTTGTACATGTGGAATTCTCAAATTGCACTTTGATATTCCTTGTTCATTGTGCAAATTTCGTATGAGTATATTTTTAGCTGTCCCACCATTAATAGATTTGTCAAAGTAAACTTTGACATTCTTTGTTCACAATATGAAATTTTAAGTTGCTATTTGTTATTTAAACTGTTGATGAATTATTTGTTGGTCTTTTGGTGGTTTGTTGGGCCAAAGTGGGAGGATTTTGGATTATAATTTGACTTCATATTCATTTGTTTTTGTAAATATGAGTTGGGTGTGCTCTCTAAATTTAGTTGGCAGTTTTTGCGTACTTTTAAAAGTTTTGGATGATTATATTTAAGTTGTCCTCTATAAATGGTTTCAGTGGGATCGAACGTTCGAGCCCTTTATTCAAAATTATTTTCTCTGTCTAATTATTTTTTAGTTGGTCTTGTACTTCAAATTTTTATATCTTGTATTGGTCGGAAAGCTCAAATTTGGATTGGGTTAAGTGGGTATCCTAAATTGGATTGACCGAGTATGAATCATGATTTTTGTTCGTTGTAAATTTTGCACACTATATCAAAGTTATCCTTCTAAAATGTTTCATGAAGTTCTTTGTATTGATAATAGGTAACGATTGCGCCTCTAATTTGGGATCTTCCACCTTGCGTGAGTTATATAATTTGGAGGAGTTTATCCCATAACAATATCTAGCAAGATGAAACTTTTCAATTATCGAACAAAAAAATGATGGTTTATGGGCCTCATTTTGTGTGCAATTAATGGATTACAATTGGGTTTTGTATTGAATTTATGGGTCAAAAATTATAGTTTGACTTTGTATGAATTTTATGATGAGGCTCTAGTATTGAAAGTCTTATGACTTGACTTGGGCATACACCCTAAATGGAATTGATGATTAGCACTTTGATTTTTTTGGTTCACAGTGCAATTTTCATATGGGTATATTTTGAGTTGTACATGTGGAATTCTCAAATTGCACTTTGATATTCCTTGTTCATTGTGCAAATTTCGTATGAGTATATTTTTAGCTGTCCCACCATTAATAGATTTGTCAAAGTAAACTTTGACATTCTTTGTTCACAATATGAAATTTTAAGTTGCTATTTGTTATTTAAACTGTTGATGAATTATTTGTTGGTCTTTTGGTGGTTTGTTGGGCCAAAGTGGGAGGATTTTGGATTATAATTTGACTTCATATTCATTTGTTTTTGTAAATATGAGTTGGGTGTGCTCTCTAAATTTAGTTGGCAGTTTTTGCGTACTTTTAAAAGTTTTGGATGATTATATTTAAGTTGTCCTCTATAAATGGTTTCAGTGGGATCGAACGTTCGAGCCCTTTATTCAAAATTATTTTCTCTGTCTAATTATTTTTTAGTTGGTCTTGTACTTCAAATTTTTATATCTTGTATTGGTCGGAAAGCTCAAATTTGGATTGGGTTAAGTGGGTATCCTAAATTGGATTGACCGAGTATGAATCATGATTTTTGTTCGTTGTAAATTTTGCACACTATATCAAAGTTATCCTTCTAAAATGTTTCATGAAGTTCTTTGTATTGATAATAGGTAACGATTGCGCCTCTAATTTGGGATCTTCCACCTTGCGTGAGTTATATAATTTGGAGGAGTTTATCCCATAACAATATCTAGCAAGATGAAACTTTTCAATTATCGAACAAAAAAATGATGGTTTATGGGCCTCATTTTGTGTGCAATTAATGGATTACAATTGGGTTTTGTATTGAATTTATGGGTCAAAAATTATAGTTTGACTTTGTATGAATTTTATGATGAGGCTCTAGTATTGA
>Ga0214545_1008198_pt1 | contig 16874 bp, 9 predicted proteins | sample CNSS4metaG_FD_160064 | JGI IMG/M metagenome (GOLD analysis project Ga0214545, IMG submission 160064) | Root nodule microbial communities from cowpea collected in UCLA plant growth center, Los Angeles, California, USA - CNSS4 | ecosystem: Host-associated > Plants > Roots > Nodule | place: USA... | reverse complement strand
CCGTAGTTATAGGGATTTATTCTTTCTAAGTATATGGTCTGTTACATATGTATATGTTTAAATAGGTCAATTGACCTAATAATCATCAATAAGGAATAAAACAATTATTCCCTTCTGTTTACAAGATATTCTCTGTTTAACACACGCACACACACATTAAAATGGATTTTTGAAAATGCATGTTGTTTAATGATTATGCTCGATTTCTGGTTCAAGTTGTAATTTTACCATTATAGAGTACAGCCGCTCTTGAAAGATCCCTCAGGCAGAAAGTTGGGTGGGAGGAACTCATAAAAAGGGGAATGCATACACTGAAGAAGTCAAAGTACCAGGTCTTACTTATTTTGATAACAAATTATAATTGCATTGCACCAAGACATGATTAGGATTAATGGTCTTGTTTTTATTTCAGTTGTGTTATGTTGATCCTGGAATCGCTAGTGAGGGGGAGGTAGAAAAACTGAAAACAATTGATAGCATCTTCCTTGAATTTTAAACAAGCATACAAAGCACTTTCTACATCCAGGTCGTGTCTTCCAGTTCAGGTCAATAGACTATTTTTCTTGGCACTTATTCTGACTATAATTTTATTGCACTGGTGAAGAAATTCAAGAAAACCTTGGTTTTATGAATTGATACAACAGGCTCTTTTCATAGTTACAGATTAAGGATCTGTATAAAACTGTCAAGTATCAACCTATGAAGTTTCTTCGAAGCTCTGTAACCTGAACATCCTTGAATAAAGTCCTGACTCTGCTGCTATTAGGGTCGAGTGGGAACCCATCTGTACAACTTTACCTTTGTCCATGACAATTATAGTATCTGAGTTTATCACTGTGGAAAGCCTATGAGCTACTGTTATCTGGGTGGTTCTTGAACACAAGCCACTGTCTTCCTTCAGATGTATTGCGTTTAAGGCATTTACTATAATTCCTTCAGACTCAGCATCAAGAGCACTTGTTGCTTCGTCAAGGAGTAAAATTGCAGGCTTCTTTAGTATTGTTCTGGCAATGGCTATTCTTTGCTTTTGACCTCCGGAAAGCTGGCAGCCTCTCTCTCCAACAACAGTGCTATATCCATTTGGTAGATTACTTACAAATTCATGTATGTTTGCTTCTTTAGCAGCCTCCACTATTTCACTTTCAGCAGCCCCATTATTGCCATAGCAAATGTTGTCTCTAATTGAGCAATTAAAAAGCAGTGGTTCTTGTTGTACTAGTCCTATTTGTGTCCTTAACCATCTTAGATTATATTTCCGTATGTCTTTTCCATCAATTAACACCTTTCCTCCCTGTGGATCATAAAATCGTAGTAAAAGTGCCAAAACAGAGGATTTTCCAGCTCCACTTGGTCCTACAAAAGCCACCTTCAATCCAGCTTCAATTTGTAAACTGAAATTATCAAGAACGGTGACTTCGGGTCTTGTAGGGTAGTTAAATTTTACATTTTCAAATTCTACATTTCCTTGGATCCTCTCTGGTTGTGAATCATCTGGTGTATCTGGTTCAATTTCAGTTTTACGATCGAGGGTTTTGAATGCTGGGGTCAGTATATTGATAGCCGAGATGACAGTTGGGATCAGCGTGTATAATTCTGTGATAGAAGGAACTGTGAGAGAAAAAATTTGGTATGATCTTATTCCATTTTCAAAGCTGGCTTGACGTCTGTCAACCAGAATTGTTGTGTACCACAGAGCAACAGCATGCGCAATGTTCCATAAGCAAAGGGAGAAGCCTTGAATGATCCCATATTTGATACTTTCTTTCCTATACTTCTTCTTAGGAATTTCTAGGGATGTTTTGGCTTTCCTCATTACTTGTTCTTCATGACAAAATGAGGCAATAGTCCTTATGTTGGTTGTAGACTCGGATGCAAGAGCAACAAGTTCAGAATGTGCAGCAGAGTAGTCACCAGAAAATCCTTTGGCAGACTTGGCTTGAATAAGACCACCTATGAAGTGGCAGGGCATCACAGACCAAGCTACCAAACTCATTCTCCAGTTGACGGCCATGCTGACAACTGTTGCTATCAGTATGGAAGAAACACATTGCAGGATTACAGACATTCGATCAGCAATGATTACTTTGACCATGGCAGTGTCACTGATAACGCGTGAAGTCAATGAACCAACAGTATTATCTGATTTGTCAAACCAACCTACTTCATTACGTAGCAGACCTGTAAAAGTTAAAAGAATTATTGCCTATGTTTGTCAAATCATTCTGGAATTTTATGGATGTGATGTATCGTTTAGGCTTTTGAGCCCATGCCTCAGTTTTTTTTTTTTTCCAGGAAAGAGAAATAAGGTTCATTTATGGAAATTCTAATTGGGGATATCTGATACCTGAATACAGAGCACGTCTGAGATTTGCCATGGCTTTTTCTCCAACCATTCCAAAGAAGTAATGCTGGACGGTGTGGCTGAATAATGAAAGCATCCCTACTGCAGTGAAGATGGCTGAATAAAGTCCAACTTTCGTTTTTGCGTCATCCTTAAAGTATGCTACTCCTATGGTGATGATGAAGAACCCAAAAAATGGCTTTGAGATACCAGAGAAAGCTGCTGCAATTGAGCCAATAGAAATCTTCACTAGTTCCCTCTTTCTAAAACCAAACCAAATTCTGAAAAATATATTTCTTTTTCTGCTGCTCATTTTGTTGTGTTCCTTTAGCACAGATTGCTCAGTAATATTCTTTTGGACCTCTCCCTGCACCTCTAGTGGTGGTCTAGTTTCAGTAGGAAAATCTTCTTGGCGGGCACTTTTAGTCTTTGAAATCGTAGCTCTATCCATTTAATATTTAAATCTGGGTTAGAGTGCTTCTTTCTTACTCTATGATTCACAGTATATGTAAAAAATGTACATTATATTGTCAATTACCTGGGTTCAGGAACTGATTCGAGGTTCTGCATGCTAAATAATGTACTATAGAATCTGCTTGTGTCTAACAGACTCTGGTGTGTTCCTGTCTCTGCAACTTGCCCATTCTCGACTACAGCAATGATATCTGCATTTACAACTGTTGAGAGCCTGTGTGCAATCAAGATGACAGTCCTTCCCTGCGTAGCTGTCTCAAGTGCTTCTTGAACCAGCTTTTCAGACTCTGAATCGAGGGCGCTAGTGGCTTCATCAAGCAAAAGGATAGGAGGATTTTTCAGAATAGCTCTGGCTATTGCAATTCTCTGTTTTTGGCCTCCTGATAATTGGACGCCCCTTTCTCCAACCTGACAATCACCATAGCTGACATATGAGCCCATAAATGTTATGAGGGGAAGAAATATTTGTTGCCAGAAGACATGTTTTAAATTGCATCAACTTATCCCCATCTACAACTGGCCATGTTGGTCGACTCCCTTTTGTTTTGTGGCTTGGAGAGACCATGCCACTTATTTTATGGTGAGTTAGGTTAGAAGATCATCTCATGTTAGTAAATTTTCCCCAAGTAAAATTATTGTTTAGAAGCATCCACAATTTTATAACAACGATTAAAATTGAGATATAGTCTCATTTGGCAGGCACCACAATTGAAGGAATTTCGATCCAAATCATTCAGCTTTGGTTTTGTATCCTTGTTACTACTTTATTGTCCTCTTTTCTTCCTTATCACAAGTCATATGGCGTTAAATAGAAAAAAGGAACAGAATATGTTTAATATATGCAAATAATGTAAATTCATGCAGTAAAAGGAAGATCAACAAGAGTGATATACTAGATTGAATAGCTTACCTCTGTCAGGTACTGATTAGGCAGCTGAGATATGAAAGAGTGTGCATTTGACATTATAGCTGCCTTCTGAATCTCTTGATCATCTGCGTCCATTTTCCCCACTTTTAAGTTATCGTTGATGGTGCCTGCAAAGAGTGATGGCTCTTGGGAAACGGCCCCTATGTTTCGTCGAAGGAACTTCAGATTAAGATCCTTGATATTCTGACCATCAATAAAGATTACTCCTGGAATATATGTTCAACAATGTCAGGCTTGGCAACATTGATTTCTGTTGGGTTCCTTTGACGGTAACAAGAAAAACAAAAGAAGGAACCAAAAAAATCTGGTGTGGTGTGGCAGAAGGTTCTATGACACTACATTAGATTACCCCTTATATAAGTTATTTTATACGTAGGACTAAGAACCAAGGGGAATACCAAGCAACCCTCTATGAATGTGAAAAAATAGAGAAATAAAAGAGATGGTGGAAGATTATATAAACTAACCACTTGAGGGATCGTAAAATCTGTTAACCAGGGAAATAACAGTGCTCTTTCCACAGCCACTGCTACCAACTAATGCTACTGTTTTTCCAGCTGGAATTGACAAGGACAGTCCTTGAAGGATTGGTTTGTCTGGGCGTGATGGGTAGGAAAAGTGAACATCTTGAAAGACGATGTCACCTTTGATTCTGCTTGGCATCTTCCCTTCTGATTCATTACTTATCAGAGGCTTTCTTTGGATCACCTGGAAAACTTCATATCCTGCAGCTTTTGCTTGATTGAATACTTGCATGTCTGGTGCTGCATAAGTGAGCGATCTGCAATACCCAAGAAGAGTTTTATCACTTGATCAATAGTTACTTATCATTTTCTCCACTCTAAACAAGCCCAAAGGTAGTTTCTTTCTTGATTATTTTACATATCTTGGTCAAATTTGTCTAAAAATTATGAAAATAGGCAAGTCAAAAAATAATTACTGACCATAAGTTAAGTCATGAGAAATCATGCCTTTAAAAGCAAAATCGTGAAGACTAATTTTTATGACTATTTTTTTCAGAAATTTATTAAGAAGTTGTGTAAAGTCTTCACGATTGTCCTTTTAAAGTTGTCATGGGTCTACACGTCTTAGTGTATGACCAAAATATATTTTCTTGTCTATTTTCGTAGCTTTTGGACAAATTTGTCTCTAATATTTAAAAAAACCTTTTTCCTTACATGGCACCAAAGAGAATACTCATGACTGCAGCTATTATGTCTCCTCCTGTTGCTCTTCCTGCTCTGACCACAACAGCTCCGACCCATACAATGAGAGCCCAAGAACAGAAACTCACTGTTTGCAACATCCCTGTCCCAACTCCTTTCACAAGTGCCTCCCCTTTGCTTATAATATATTGCTTATCCATGTTCTCTGTAAAGGATTTGATTGCGGATCTCTCTCCAACAAAAGCATAAACTGTTTTTATTTGTGATATTGTCTGCAATATCAACATCAGAGCTTGTTAAAACAAAATTGTATTTACTTATGTAAATGCAAATTATGTGTGCATATATACCTCCTCTATCATAGATGTAGCTTCAGAATGGAAAAGCATTTTGGTGGTTGATATGATGTTCATTTTCTTGGTGTAAGTTGCCCCAATTATAAGAATAAGTGGCACAACCACTAAACACAGAAGCGTCACTTCCCAACAGCATATTGCAGCAATCACAATTCCAGCAAAGAAAGTTGCACAGCTAGAGGTGAAGTGACCCAACTGCGAGAAAGAAATTCAGTTATTATTCTCAGGTCTGACTCAAAGTCGAAACAGATAAAGTCCTTTTTTTAGTCTTCCAGAAAACAAAATCCTTAAATTTTTTTTAGTTCTCTCAAATCATTGAGCCTTCTTCTGACCTTCTCACCAATGGCATCTTGTATGAGACTCATGTGGTTGCTTATTCCACTGATGACTTTCCCAGTTGTTAGCTCTGTATCAAAAGCGCCCATCTCTTGGTTAAGGACTGCTCTCAGATATGCTAATCTTAGCCGCAATAACTGTCTTTCACTTGCATACATCCAACAACCAATTTCTGCACATGTTTCAACGTCTCAGGATTATGATTCATGATGTTTGCTTATGAAACTCAACTCAAAACCGCTATGCATGTCATGCATTGGATTCATAACTAATCTTAAGTAGTGTAATATGAAAATGGAAAAAGTTTATTTTTTACTCTGTTTGACAACTCTTATAAAGATAAAATAATCTTAAAAAAAAAAAATTTATGTTTTTAAAAGAAAGAGAAAATAAATAGTAATAAATGATAATATCAATGATAGTAAAAACAAGATTGGTGTTAAAATACTAGTGTATTATGAAAATATTTATAATTTTGTAAGACAAGTTATTTAAATATTTTTAAGGCAGAGAAAGTTGTTCAATTACTTATTTAATTCAATAAATAAATTATTTTTTATTTATTAAAGAGTTCATTTTTTAATTAAAAAATCACATAAAAAACTTATCAAATAGTATACATCTGCTCTATATAATGATTGAGATGGTGATTTATAAGCAGAAATTAAGAAATTAATTTCCAATAGATTATTCTCAAAATTTATTTTGAAAAGAAGATTTAATTTAACGTAGGATTCCTAATTTTTAAAACTTAATTAACTCAAATTTAAATTAAGTAATAATATTAAGAAAATGAAAATTTATAAATAATAATAGATTGATCTAATAATGCACTAGAATTATTGAAAATGAGTTCGACTTTATGGACCAATCCAAAAAAGTTTGTAAAACAAGTTAAAATATGCCAATAAAATAAAATGGTAATTTAAATACAATATGATATATATATATATATATATATATATATATATATATATATATATATATATATATATATATATATATATTTTGTCTGACTCATTTAGAGCACGATATAAGTAGAAACAACCTATTTCATTAAATAATAAGTATTAGTTAAACAAAAATTATTATAGTAAAAATATTATATTGAAATACATACATGAATTATAATATATATATATATATATATATATATATAATTATAGTATCTGAAATTAAAATTAATTTCAAACGACCTAAATTTTAAAAATATATTTTCTTAAAAGAGGTCAAAATGTCTTGTCGTTTAACATATAAGATTAGATCATATCAAATTTGCATTATATTTAAAAAATAAGCTAAATCAGATCAATCTAAATTTATTAGGTAGACCATCTGGTTTGATACTTTACAATTTCATGTGAAACATATATTTCTTTCAAATATAGTTTACAATTTTTTGAAAAATATTTTTTGACGTTTAGATCGAGTTAGTTGTATGGCATATACTTTATTCCAATTATAGTTGTCAAGATATGTCCTAATATCTGGTCAATGAATTCAAATGTATTTTATAGAATAAAATGTAAACTTTTAACCGCTGGTGTTAAATAAAAAATAAACTATTTCATGTTTTCAAAAACAATAAAAAAAACTCATTTTATAATATTATTTTAATTTATAATTTATAATAGTATTTTTCTAACTCATTTTGTATGACCTTTTTAAAAGTAATATCTTTTTTTAATTTCAAAAAAGAAACATTTTAACATTTTTAAGTTCCTTTGATTTTCTACTTAAACTTTATTGTTTAAATTTCATTTTTAGTGTCCCAATCTTCATTACCATGAACAAAAAACTGATCTCATCTACCCTACTCCCACCGTCTAAAAATTAATATTTGAAAAGTGTGTCATGAAAGAGTTTCTTAAAATTATATAAAAATGAAAATACACCGTCTAAACATAAAATAAATTTTTAATTTTCACTTGTTTAAAACAAATTACTCTATTTAAAGGATAAAAATAAAGTATATAAACACATAATTGTCTATACATATAGAAGAATATAGAAGAAAAACAATGATATTTTGACAACTAAATTTTGATAATTTTCTCTTATAATCTGATATGACATTCTTTAAACAATTTTAAAATATAAAAAAATGAAAAAATAAAATATCAATTAGATAATGACACTTTAAATTTATAAAAGAAAATTGTCAAAATTTAATTTTTCATAGTGGCAGGAAAGATGAAACTTACCAAGTACCCCAGCAGGAAATGTGGCTATGGCCATATACCACACAAATGGAACAATCTGAATACAACAAGAACAACCACACTATCAGTTTCTTCACCTCAAATAACAACACTCTCTTTTCTGCATACATATGCAAAACACCAACCTTTTTAAGAGCCTTAACCATGGCATCAATGTCTTCAATATTGTTTCCAAAAGCATCAAGAGCTTTTCCCAACAACAGATACCCCACAGGAAGTGCCATTCCATGCACAATCGAACCAACACTTCCCAAACCCATCAGAACCCAATCCACCATCTCAGCATAGCTCAACAGTTTCAAGAATGACAGAGTCTTAACCTCCTCCTTCTTCTTATTATCCTCATCATCACCAACACTTTCCACCATTTGCACAACCTTGGGAGCCATCACTGGAAACACTAATACCACTGCATCAACTTTTTACATGACTCATATTTATATCACGTAATCTATTTATTTATTCTGCATGTGTGCACCATTCTCTTTTATTCAATTGTATATGCAAGATACGGATATGGATATAGAATATGCCCTAGTGAGGTCACTGTAACCTTGCATGAAAACACCAATATCATGTCTTTGTCCTTGGTTACATTCGATGTTCACAAAGGTGCTGACGATTTGATATATGTTCCACACAAAGTGACATGCACAAAGTCACCATTGCGATGTTCCTACAATTGTTTTCTTATTCAAACTCTTCTGGTTAGAAGGATATATATTATTATGAGGTAAAGTGATTCAGCAAACTCTTCTCTCTCATTTATCTTTCTTTATTTCTTTCCTTTTGTTTCTTTCCTTTTGTAAATGGAACTTTTCAGCCATATCTTTGTTCATTCGTGAATGCGTTATGCTTTGTAGGATGTAATCTAACTATAAGAAACTAATTAATGGTACATTCGAACATGTCAAGGATTTTCATTCACTTAGTCAAACTTAGTAACATAATTAAGAGAAATTGTCAAAAATGTTCTTTTTATTCAACTTTTAAGTGATATGTTATTGTGATAATCTTGTTTTTTACATGATTTAAATATTTGTACGTACATAATCTAATGATAGCTTTTGTACATGTATTATGTATATTTTAAATGGCATGTAATACATTAAAATAGTGTAAAATTTTATAAACTAAATATGTGAGTGAGAATTCTTTATTTTTAACTGAAATATAATTGAGCTTTGTTTTTTAGATTTTATCAAATATTATTTTTTGCTTTTTTTGTTACACTAAATTGTTAAGTGTAATGAAATATTAATGTCAATAACGATTTAGCATGTCATATCATCATTAATAAATGCATGTAAATATGTCTTTTGTTTCTTTATATATTATTGCATGTGACTTTCTAACAATTTAGAAGAAAAATATTTTTATTTTTGAAATTTAATTACTTTGAAGTTTTACCATCAACAATTAAAATACATATGAGATTTTTAAAATAATGAACTTGGATATTAAGATAAATTATCGACTATAATATTGGTATTGAAATTTTGTAAAAATACATTGATGAAGTTCATCATTAATAAATATGATTTGTCTATGTATATATTTGACACCATTACTAATTCAAAATTTTAAAATTTATGTATATGAATTATATATATATATATATAATTTCTATACAACTTTTAACTTATAATTAGTTACTTAAAAAAGCTAATAACATTCAATAAATAAGTTATAGAAGTTTTTTGGTTACAGAAATATTTATTGACTCGTTAGATTTCATGACAGTTAACTCATTAGATTTCATGACAGTTAAAAATGCTGACAGAGAGCATGTGATCTTAGTAATTTTGTTAAAAAAAAAATTTAAATCAAACATGTTTTTAAATACCAAATACAAAATTCAACCGTGTTTTAAGAGAAAAAGAAACAGATTAAATAAAACTTCGAATCTTACTGTCACTAAAAGCTAAAAGTGTAACCCACAAATTTCATCTTCTTTTTATCAGGAATAAGTAATGCTTTATTATGTACCCAAAGATTTGTCTCAGAAATATCACCCTCGCTTGTTGACTTGTTGATTCAAAACACAAGTTTCATCTTCCCTGTTTAATTGTTGGTTCAAAATTGTGAAATATTTTATTTGTATTCTATCTTATTAATGGCAACATAGATAGACATCCTTGATTGTTCACTCCTTTTCTTTTATGATAACAAAAGATAAAAATTATAATTTAAAAAAATTAATTATTAGAATAAAAATTATCACTAAGAAATTATATTAAAATTATAAAATAATAAACAATCATAAACATATTTTTTATTAAATCATAAAAATATGTTGCAAGCTTTTATAAGGTACTTTTTATGAGTAATTTTTTATACACCATAAAATCATTTAATTTTATTATGGTTATAAGGATAAAAAACATATAAAAAGAATATTACTTATGTGGTACACTACTAGAAATTAATGTTTTAGCGATCGAAATTAGCGACCGAAAAATATAGGTTGCTATCTGCGACCGAATTAGTCACTGAATGATTTTTGTTGCAATATGCGACCAATATAGCGACAAAATATTATTGTACTTACATAAATTTAATCAGCGACTGAAATAACGACCTTAACATATAGTTGCTACAATTCAGCCGCTAAGATGACAATATTTCTACAAATGAACGTAGAGTTTTTAGTAACCACATTAGCGACCGAATAAATTTTCCATTAGCGACCGATATCATGGTGGTTGCTAAATACGTTTTAGCGACTGAAAAGTATTTGATCGCTAACTAAAATATTTTTAATGCATGAATTAGTGATCGAAATTATGGTGGTCGCTAAATTTGTATAATTTTATAGTTAGCGACCGAAAACTTGGCTGACCCTAAATATTTATTACATGGTAATTAGCGATTGAAAATTATTTGGTCGCTAAATATAGTGTTTTAACGTATCAATTTGTGATCGATATGTAGTGGTCGCTAAATGTTGAACACATCATTTAGCGATCGAATTGTTTTGGTCGCTAAATTCAATATTTTTAAAATTGCATTAGATGTGTGTGTTTAGAGTTTGGGATTTAAGGGTTAGGGTTTATGATTAAATGTTATATTAAGATCCAAAAATTTAATGGTTGCTAATTGTTTATTGTTTTTAGTTGAAAAATAAAATTTAATATTTAATTGTGTCACTAAACATTGATATGTAAAATAATATTAGTTACGAGCTAGTTCACTATTGATTTTTTTTTTCATACAATAGGTATTGAAAATTTCGAATTTAATACACTACAAGAATGTATTAAAGTAGCTACCATGTTAAAGCGTCAATTAGTTTTTGGACGCTTTTAAGAGTTGGTTCATCGTAGTTGGTTACACCGTAGTTGATCTCTGTATTTCTTTTTCTTGGATATCTTATGCATTATTCATGAGAACTCCTTTGTGAATAATATGTATATGGCTAATGATGAACTTTACTTTCATCTTAATATATATATATATATATATATATATATATATATATATAAAATAATATTATTTTCAAATTTTAAAAGGAATAATTATTATTTTATAAGATATATATATATTGTATTTTGAGTTAGACCATTCCAAATTCATTTAATTTCAAACAAAAACACCGGATTTAAAATAATTTAATTTTATCGAGCTCATATTTCTAACTTGTTTTTACAAACTATGCAAAGAGACTCGATCTGGATATCTAATAGTTTAATAGATGTATGATGTGTTTGGATGAGACAATTTAAGAGAATAATTTATTTATTTAGAGAATTTAAAATTTTTTAAAGCAAAATGACAAGTTTGGATAAAGAAATTAAAAAGAAATTTGAAATTGAAGAATTTTAAGGTCGCATTTTAAATAACAAAAATAGTAGAATATGTAATTTCCTAAAAAAATGAAGGAATTCCCTCAATTTGAAGGTTGAGCCAAGTCGAAATAGGTTAAAGATCAAGCCGAGTCAGTTCGAACTTGAGGTCGACACGAGTCATTCCGAGTCCTAAGTCGAGTCAAGTCGATTCGGACCCTAGGTCGAGCCGAGTCGATCTAGATTGGAGATTTAAATACCTCGTCCAAACATAAGGTTAATCTTGACATAAGGTATGAAACATGACCTAATCTTTTTGTTTCTTGAAATGTTTCGTCAATGTTTTTCTTAGATATTGGTTTTAAGCATTATCTTCCTTTTTTTTAAGAGCTTAACTTTTAAATCCCAAACATATTTAGCCATAAATTTTTTTTCATCTTATTTAATTTCTGAGACTCAGTTTTAGTAAGATTTTATTTTAGTAGTTATAATTGGTCAAATGATTTTGAAAGTTTGTTTTTATTAACAATGATAAATATTAAAATAAATAATTAAGGTAAAATATTTAATATTAAATAATAACATTCTATTTATTATTTAGTTTTAATTAGTAATTAAAAAATATTAAATAATCAATTACTACATGTGTATTTTTTGATTAATTTTCAAATTGTATTTTTTCTACATAAATACTTATTATTAATTTGTAGTCATTATTATTTAGAGATAAAAATGACTAATTTTAAAAAGAAAGTACCTTTTCTCTGAAATTTTAGTTTCCCTCTTCCATGCCACGCGAGCTTTCACTTCCATTTCCCCAAATTTTCTTTCCTCCAGGTACATTCTGCTTCGCCAAACCCTTCTCCTTTAACTTTTGTTTTTCGTTGTCAATCATATTTGATCAAGCATTCATCTTTGCAATCTGAGAGGAGCAATAAAAAGTTTCAGGAGTTGAAAGCTTAGAGATTCAACTACAGAAAAGGAGCTCTTTCAACTATTGCAGGCTCAAAGTGCCCTAAAAACAACTTAGTCCTTCAATAATTTGGGTAACTTCTCAAAATTGATCGCTATTATTTTTGCCACCAAGGTTTTTGTTGTCCCATAAATTTGGTCGCTAATTCAATCGCAAATGGTATTAACGACTGATTTATGTTATTTAGCGACCAAATTCAGTGGTCGCTAAAATACTTTTTTTTTGGTAGTGGTTATAGATTTAATATTAAATAATTACTTTTGATTTAAGTTATTATTGATTAGCACTCTATATATAAAAAAAAAATGTTTCATGTATGTCTTTGTAAAACCGTGGTTAAGATGCTACTAATTTATATAGTTAAATTCGTAAATTTTAAAAAGAATTATTTTTCAAATTTGATATCATTGTTTAAGTTAAGATTAATGTACTGAAGTTTTCATTTATTTGTTCAAACAAGAATAAGAATAAAAAATCTATAATTAAATCAAAGTGTATATCACTTCACTCTATCTAAAACAAGTTTATTTACAAAACAAGTTATTTATTCGAAACAAATCCAAAATTCCTCACTGTTATACATCCAAATCAACATCTCCAACAATATTTGCTCTCATATATGACGGTATCAAACACACACATACAAGATTGAGCTAACAAAAACATCAAACATCATAACCAATAACATACATAAAAAATAATATAACAACTCATCCAAACCTTTCATAACTATGATGTTTCACAACATTCATTTTCATCTAGCGCCGAAGCATCATGGTAGCGAGAGGGGCCATGCCCTCCCCCCCCCCCCCCCCCCAAAATGTTTTTGAAATTTAAAAAAAAAAATTAAAATTATAAATTGTATATTTTAAAAATGGATAGAAATTAAATTGTATCTTTTTATTTCTTTTATAAAATACAACATTTAATGTTAATAAGTAATAAAAACATAAAATCAAATATAATAAAAAATAAAAATATTTAGGTTTAATTACTCTTTTGGTCTCTGTTTTTGTCTAAAAATATTAAATTGTGACTACAAAATTGGAACTAAATTGAGACTCATCTTTGGAAACAATAACTACAAGAGTAATTAAACTAAACATATTTATTAAGATATTTTTTATTTTCTTCTGCTATTACCTTTTTAATTTTTTTTCAAAATTGTACTTATCTCTTACTCTCATATGTTTTTTTTTTTGAAGAAAAAAAAATAAAGTTAGACACATACTCATTATTTTTGCTCTCATTTCTCATTTGTTTCCTTCGTTTCTCGAAGAAGAAAAAAATGTAACTCTCTCTTGCCTTACTTGATGATGAAATATTAGTTTAATAGTTATTAAAATTATTTTTTATCTCATGAGCATTTTGTATATTCATTTTTATGATTATAGAAGCCAAAAACAATGTATTATTTGTTTTTTACCGCTGATTTTTAATTGTGAATTAATTATAATGTATTTTTCTTCTAATAAGTATGTTTCTCAATATTTTATTAGATTATGATAAATTATTTTTTAAAATATTTAAAAAAAGTATATCGATGAACAATAACATAATAGATTCATTTTGTAAAAGTGATGAAGGAAAGTTATACATAAAGATAAAAACAAGATAAATTATACTTTTCTCTTATCCTTCACATTTTTCAAAGCATTTAAAGCATTATACTAATGATCCAATCTAAGAATCCAATTATTTTATAGAAGAGTCATTCTTTAAAGCGTTATACTAATGATCCAATCAAATTATCAAAGAATTATATTACTTTGGCCCCTCCAAAACTTTGGGTCAAGATCCACCATTGTTTTCATCATTCTCACATAACCATTCACACGGTCTATTGTCTCAAATAACAAGTTAAACATGTCATCATAAGTTTAAAACATGTCATCACAACAATTAATACACCAACTAGTGATCTCAGTATCAGGAACCAAGTAGTAATTCTCACACACATCTTAATAATAATCGTTCCACTTCCCCTGCTACCTAGGAGTTTTATGGGTGAAACTCGCAGGTACCACTTCCCACCACTCTCCTTGAAAGCTTCCCCAACAAAGTTCACCTTTGGTACAACTACACAGAGTTACCCCTACTGCTCCCTAGGAGTATTATGAGCAAAGACCATTCCCCATTGCTCCCCAAGAGTCTTATGGGTGGAGTGAACACTCACATTCACCACTAGAGATTAATAAAGTGTTCACCTTTTATTGAGTCTCCATCACACAAGCATACATTTACATGTCATCACAATCATACTAAATAATATATAGTCCACAATTTTGACTCATATATAAAACAATACATTACATAAAACATTGTTTAGTGGCACCCACCGCACCTATCCTAAACTTAGTTGTATGAATACAATAACATGAAAATAATCCATAATGTAACCCTTTACCCTCTCCCCTTACTTCCTCTCAATGTTCATACTTTTAATGATTATCATTACTTAAAAAATATCCTCTAATAGTCCCAAATTTCCAATATCATATGATTAAACTCTGAATTTATTCCATTCAATTCCTACCACACAACCACTCACCAATTTTCTCAATTCATTCAACTGTACTTAACTTTACATAAGCTTAAGTCATTTTCTTCCATCTAACCTCAAAGAATCCATTTCACTACATCAAAGAAAAACTATAATCGATCACTCTTCAAACTAAATCACTCTTTCATTACGGTTACTGAGACATTCTAATCCTACACTAGTTATCATGATTTCATATATCACCATATATTCAACCACATAGTATTATTAGTTCTTACTTAAAATAATGACAAATTTCTTAAGCAATATATATCCATAAACTGAACAAAATTGACTTAGTTTAATCATGTCATGTTTTACAATGAGAACTCAACAATCCATCATCAAAATAATCCAATATCACTCATAATATTGTCATGTTAATGAAATTCGTTCAACTTATTTACATATTAATCCTACTAAAAAACCATAAGTTTATACCTCATACATACTTCAACTCAAAATCTTAAATTTTCTATCACATAAATCTCTAAATATCTTGACAACTAACTCAATTTCCACCTATCACAACTCATTTGATTTTAAACAATCACAAATTACCATTAAATACTCTTTTATTCCAAACTTAGGCCAAAAGTACAAATAAATGTCTCACAAGTAATTGATACCTTAAATTAATAATATTTTCCAAATTTGAGGAACCAACAAAGAGAATTATAAAATATAACAATTGAGTGACTCTTCTTTCTAACCACATACATCCAATTGTGGATCCCAACGATCAGTAAAATCTAGATTACCTATTGGTAAAATTGGTGTATATATATATATATATATATATATATATATATATATATACAAATATATATATCTTTTTGTTAACCTGTTATACGATAAGTTTCCTTTTTCCATTCACAAAACAACATTTAGATTAGCTCTCACATTTATGTTTATGATATTAGTATGATTGTGAGCACTTTTTCCTCAACTTAGATCGTGAAAATACATTGATTCAAGCTTTACATACCTTTTAGATGGAAAAAAAATTATAGTTTTGGTTGACTTGTTGAAGCTTGTGATTGGCCTAATTAGTTATAAAAATTGACTTGGTCCTTGTAGTAAATATAATATATACGAGTTATTTTTAAGTATATTTGTTGTGCATGTATAATCTTGAATGACTAAAGCTATATACACTCATATACGTGCATCTCTCCATGTTTTTTTTATCATGTTTGCCACACTTCAAGTAATTGTACCTGTTATACATGTTTTTCCTTTCTTATTGATTTCTGTTGTAATTTATCCATGAAAAGCATGCAAGAGAGATTGTCTTAAAGGCAATGGGACAAGCAATCAGCAAGACCGTTGCCATTGCAGAGATTTTAAAGGTTACTTTTCCTTGAAAGATGTCCTTGTGTTTCTTGTATATATACTTTGAAATGCATGCAAATGGCTGCCAGGGATATGCTGTGAATGTTAGGAACAAGACAATAAGATTTTAGGTTGAGAGTGGTGTTAATGTCTTATGTGGTTGGACTCAGGTCTCATTGGTGTTGTATCTTCCCAGTGATACCCCTCCTTGTAAAACCTAACAAGTGGTATCAGAGCCGATGGTTAAAACCGACTCAGACTAGGGATGTCAAAAAAATTCGTACCCGCGGGTATCCGCGGATAAAACCCGCAACGGGTAGGAAATGGATATTAAAAATGGATACCCGCTACCCGTGGGTATGGGTATTTTTGATACCCGCATGTTAACGGGGCGGGTACGGGTATCATAGTATCCG
>Ga0214545_1008193_pt1 | contig 16883 bp, 7 predicted proteins | sample CNSS4metaG_FD_160064 | JGI IMG/M metagenome (GOLD analysis project Ga0214545, IMG submission 160064) | Root nodule microbial communities from cowpea collected in UCLA plant growth center, Los Angeles, California, USA - CNSS4 | ecosystem: Host-associated > Plants > Roots > Nodule | place: USA... | reverse complement strand
AGATGTTATATATCATGTTATATATTGAGAAATTTTGGTTAGAGACCATTCAAATTATAAAATTTTGAGGTACAAAATTAATTAAATAGAGAAGTGATGATACATATCTTTATAAATGAGTGTTTTTTGTGTGAAACTCATGGTATTATTCATTAAGTAACATCTTTATATAGTGTATGATGTTAATATAATGGTGCAGTGAAAGAAAGAAAGAAAAAAAAAATGCTTTTATATGGTAAATGTTATTCTACAAGTTCTAGCTTGTGTAACATTATATTAGTGAAATTTTATATTTTGCTTACCATATTTTGAACACAAAAGATTGAGATAAAATTTTTTATGAGTTATGAAAGAAAAAAGAACTACATTTAAAATATTTCAAAGTGTGGGGGTGTCTTGCAATGGTTAATATACATGTTAATAAAAAAATCTTGGTTATATATTATAAAGTGAATGAATATATACCTCACTGTTTTGCCATCTAGTGTAATATTATTTTTTGTTTTTTCTAGTTATGACAATATGTCCAATTTCTTGAGATTATTGAATGATATATATTAATATGAATTGAATATTGATTCTGGTAGCACAATATCAACTATTGGTTATGGTTATGTTTTAACCTTGGATGAAGGTGTACTATCATGGAAATATGTTAAAAAGTTGTTGTTGTTCTATCATGATCTACTATGCAAACATAAATTATTCCATTTGTTCAAAGCATCTTGACAATTAAATTGTTATATTTGAAGTTTCTAGTAAAAATGTCAATGAATAATTGACATATAATGATGAGAGACAAATGTATTTGAAACTTAATTACTCATGGTTATCTCTCTTAACTTTGTCAGGTCAAAAAGAAATATTGCAGATCTGTTTATCAAAAGGTTGATGCATCAACAACAAGTATTTGAGTCGTCGAGGGGAATGAGACTATAGCCAATAAATTAGTTGCAACAATGGACACCCATCTCCACATGAATGGCGATCCCATGGAATGGAGTTCAATGGGTAACAACGAAGTTGTTGTTGACTAAAGTACACCAAATAATTTGATTAAATTTTATATCTCATTCTATGGCGAGGTGTATTATAAATTGTGACAATAATAAGGTTGAGGTATGTGCATTATTGTGCTTATTTTATAAAATACCTCTTAATAAACCCAATGGTTGAGGTATGTGCATTATTATGCTTATTTTATAAAATACCTCTTAATAAACCTAATGACAATTATTGTACGGGTGTGAGTCACAAACCACCCTTTGAGGGTTTACCTAGTGAGTGTGATGGTGGGGCCGCCATTGTGAGACATGGGCAAGTCTCTAAGTGACACTCATGAAACAAGATACATGCACAAGGCCGTAACGTGCACCCACTGATTAGAACCTATAATGAACACTAATATTATATGTGTTATTTACTAAAACCCGGTCACAGGAGATGTAGTTCAAGACAATCAAGTCTCTGCATTTTCTCGGGTGGAAGTTTATAAGTACTAGGTGTAAGGGTCAGACCCAAAAGGTTCCTTAGACTGAACTACAATATTTTGTTTTAAAAGATAAAATATTTTTGTTTTATTTTATTTTTTAAATTATGTGGGGGATTGTTAGAAATATTTTAATATAATTTAAATAATAAATAATGAAAATAAAAAACTTATTGTTACTCATGTGTTTATAAACCTTTAATCTATGGATTAATGTGTTTTATGACTAACGATTATATTCTTATTACACTTTACTCCTTTGTCTCCTTTTGCTACCTATAAATACCACCTAGGTGCATGGGGAAGAAAACAACAAAAACAATAAACAATAGAGTTCTTTGAAAAGTGTTCTTCTTTTCTTCTCTATATTATCTTTAAGACAGTGGTGTTCATAAGGTTCGGAGATCCTTCGTTGCACTCGATCAATCTGACGGGTTGTTGTATCTTAGGAGAGAAACACATATGATTGTGTACTGTGTATTTGTTTAGCCCTGTGCAGTAGGGGCGTTTTCTCTCTAAGGATAGCGTTATGCGTGTCTCAACCCAGACTATTTCTACTCCTTACCTTTTATCTTTTATTTATTATTGTTATTATAATTGTTGATCTCTGATTAATATTCATTGTTTTATATATTGTCTTAGTATTATTATTGATTTAATAATTATTATTATATTACTTCATATTTATATTATTATTAGTATTATTTGAGTAATCATTTTCTAACACTACCAAGAACATTTGTGCAAACAAAAGTGTATTTACCTCATACACTAGTGTGGGGGATAAAAAAGAATACAGTGCAAAAAAAAATGATATTTAATGGGGTTATTTTATAAAGGTTGTAAATTTTGTCCATTCCTATGGTGTGTGTGTGTGTGTGAAAGTGTTAAATATTGTATTATTGAGAGGTTAAACTTTGTAATTAAAATTCTATATGGTGTATGAATTTTAGTCTAACAAAGTTTTAATAATTTTCATATCCCCTACAAATGGTGTATGATTTACAGCATGCACTTAATGAAATTACCTATATGAGTGTCCAAATGTGTCTCTTGCATGAGATTCTGGCAAGATCTCTAGAGCACTCATGAATATCGGGCACACACCTGTCCTAGTAAGAGCAACATGGTGATAACAACAAGAATTGTGGGGGTGTATTGTGATTGATAAACCGCCAACACACATTAAGTGTCTTTGGTCCTTGTAGTTTGGTATACCAACTACACTTGTGTTAAGTTTCTCAATCTAAGATTGATTCATATAACATGTTGTGCCGACTCTGATACATTACATCTTATATATGAGACATAGGATTTTTTTCATCTCTTTCTATATCTCTAGATGATGATTTTTGAAATGTGGGGAATTGTATAAAAACATTGTTTCAAACAAATATGAGTATTGGAAAATCAATTTAAATCTCAAAGAAAGATAAGAGACGAGTATGAGATGCTCTCCTTCATTTTTGACAATGACTCCACTAGGAGTATGACTGTTGTGTGCTTGTTTCGCAAGTCATGGGAGACTTCATTCAGAACAACTCATGGTTGGTTCCTCCTCCTTTGGTGGCTCTCTGTGGATCATGGTGTGCATCTTGGATTTGTTGTTGATTTTTTTCAGCGAGCCATGGTTATTTGACCCATCATAAACTCATCCAATACCTATAAATAGGTGCTTATGTGCCTCTTTGAAAACACATTTTTCAAGCCTTTCTCTCCACTTCTCTTCTCTCATTCTTTTTTCCTCTTTTTTTTTTCTTCTCTTAAAATCTCGGGTTATTTACTCGTTAAGAGTTTATCTTGTTAATATATAGGTTCCTCAAAAATAATCGAAAAGTTATTGTTGTATTATGGAAAACTGACACAACACACCGCAATAAGTCATTAAGATCAAAAAATACACAAAGTGCACTTTGGTTATATTTTTGATCAACTTCTACAACATTTTGAGGCCACTTTAGATGAAAATAAAGAATGAAATAAAACAAGGAAAAAAAAAAAGAGAAAGAGAATCCAAATGGTACGATAAAAATGTGAAATTTAACCTATATAAACGAATATTTGATAGTCATTATCTTTAATTTATTTTTTAAAATAAATGCAGTTAACATTTATTAATATTATAAATAATTTGAATTTTCTTATTGGATTAAATGTATTTCTGGTCACTTAACTTTTAAAAAAATTGAAATTACTTTATTTTTGAAAATATTAACTAATCTAATCTTTTGACCTGTTTAAAAAGTAAGTGAATTTAATCTTTAAAACGTTACGATGTTAAAATTTTGTTAAGTTATATAAGGGCATTCCAGCATGAATGATGACCTTACATTTGTCAATTAAAATTATTATTTTTAAATAAATTAAATTAAACAAAAATTAAAACTTTAATTTGGTCAAATTCATCTTCTTCTGTGAAACAAAAAGTCATCTAGAGTTTCACTTTTCCCTCTTCTGGTCACTCAACTCCGTCACGTCTTCCACCGCACCAAAGCCATCGCCGGTGACGTCAGCCGTCACCGGAAACTTTGTCACCGCTGCACACACTTCCATTTCTTTCATTTTTCTTCCTAAAACGAGTGAGAGCATTCCTCCATGACCAGAACCACTAGCAATGACGCTGACGCCACCGGAGTGCTCGCTGACACTGTCACTGGATGTTCCAACGGGAGTGGTCAGTGCTGCCGGAACCGCTCCTTCCCTAAACGCATTTCTCATCCACTCGAAATTCCAAGACCGATTTGGCAACCCTACCCTCGTTCCTCACCGTGCTGCTCGGAACTGCCATGGGAGGCGTCATCAGCGACACTGACCTCAACTAAAAGCGTCGTCAATACCCTTCCCCTCTGTTCGAAATCAAGATCAGGCCTGGTAGCCACTCCGCCACCACTATTGGTGCTCCGTTCGAAATCCATATTCATCTGCGGCATCGCTGTCGGCGATTGTTTCTCGTCCCTCCTCTGTTTCTGATTTGTGTTGTTGATTGATCTGTGTTGGTCAGGATGGTGGTGAACGTGATGAAGAAATATATGGAGATGGTGGTGTGTAATATGCGAGGTGCAGTGGTGATGGAATCCTCTTTCGGAGATGATAGAGCGTGGAGGTTATGGGTTCTGTTATATGGAGATGACGAGTGTTATTGTTGTGTTGATCAATCCTATGTACAATGAATAGGGAGATTAATCTAGTGGAGAGAGGTTTTGTTGGTGGAAGAAGATGGTGTATTTATTAACAAATTGAATGTTAAACATATATTCTGCACATTCTCTAACATAATTAAAGTTTTTATTTTTTTAATTTAATTTATTCAAAAAAATAACTTTAATTAACATCTATAACAATATATAAAGGGATTTCCCATTTTTGTGTCCACTTTTCAAAATACCGATTTTATCCTCTAAATATAATAATTTATTAAATTTTTAAAACTTGACCGTTACTTTTATAAATTTTTTATAAAATCGGATGTCTATGCTTCTTCTATTCTTCTTTATTTATCAATGGTTATTCTTTTAATTTTATTTTTAATAAATATAATTTTAATTTATATATTAACTTAATAACATTATAATATTATCACCTACTAATATAATATCACGTATATTTAAAAAGTGCATACATAAACGTGATAGCGCATTCGTTAGTATGTTAGTATATATAATGACCATGGTAAAATGTCTTTAGACAACTTTAACAACATTTTATTGCCAATACATTTCAAAAACTAAATATACTCATTAATGAAATTGAAAAATTAAATTAATTTCAAATTTTAAATAAAAATTAATTTCAATTTTCTCTAAAAAATCAATACACACAGTATTTCATTTTTAGAATGCGTTCTTCATATGTGGCCATATCTTCACATGATTTAACACCAACTTTGATTTCCAAACCGTCAAAATCTAATGCCATATCTCTCTCACACACAAACATGCATGTCATTTCAATCAAGTTATGCTCACAACAATTTCTCATCATAAAACTTTTAATAACATTTATATATATTAAAAAGGCTTGCATCACAGAAGAAAAGGGAAAATCATGAGATTCTGGCCTTTTGTATTTATTTATTTTTGATTTAAAGTTTTGGAGAGAGAATGAGGGATTCCGTGACGTGAATTACAGTAACAACCAATGGCAATTGAATAACCTCCGTCACAGCTTTACACAAGGCGAAGAAGAAAGAGAATGTGATAAGGCCTGACCTTGATATCAAGAAAAACAATCACACACACTCTCCCTCTTTCACCACCAATCATCCCTTACACCCTATACAAAAATCTCTTCCTAACAGATAAGAGGGTCCCACTTATCCACTCCCCTATCCTTCACCCCACCTAACCACCCTGCCTCCTCACCATCTCCCACCCTCCTTTCCATCACTCCACGCACTAGCGCTCATCACACAATCAAGCGCATCGCATGCATTCACGCCGCGAAGCACCTGATCATAGCCCTTCATTAACAAAACCAGACGGTTAACGAGAGCCACAGGTACTCTCACCACAACAATATCGCATACACACACTCACTCTCTTCTTCTTTCTTTCTCGCCATTCCCTCTTCCTCGTTCTGGTTCAGATGGAGTCGCGAGTGCTGTCACGCGCCGGAGTCTTCTCCTCCCTCGCTCACCTCCGCAAGCCCCCGCGGGAGGCCGTTGGCGGTGCCTCCTTCGTCACAGTGAAGACCGTGGGGTCCCTCGCCGACGGCGGGAATCTGATTTGGGGGAGGCAGCTGCGTCCGGAGCTCTGCTCGCCGGCTCTGAAAAAGGAGACCGTCCTCCTCCGGCCTTGCCTTGCCGCCGCCTCCTCGCCCGCCGAGGGTGGTGATTCCGCCGGGTGAGGTCCGTTTCATCCGTTCTGACCCGGCCAACTCGGCCACGTCACTCTCCTAACTAATGCCGTTCAATTTTTTTCATTACAGGGAAAAGGTTGCTCCCGCGGGATTCTTTGGCAAGTACCCCGCTCTTGTCACCGGGTTTTTCTTCTTCACGTGGTACGTCACGTGACTCTGTTCTTGTTACATGCCATCAATCTTTGAATCTTGAGTGGCTTCCGCTTACGTCGCCTTCGTTTTCCTGATTTAGGTACTTCTTGAACGTGATTTTCAACATCCTCAACAAGAAGATCTACAACTATTTCCCCTACCCGTAGTAAGTGTTCAGAAACTCTCTGTCTTGCACTTTGTCTGGTGTCGGCTCGTTGATCAGTGAAATAATATGCGCAAACATTGTCTTGCCTTTGTTAAAGTCGATTATTGTTGAGTTAAGGTCAACTTAAGGAATATCGTGATAATTGATTTCGTATTTCTTGATTATTATATTTTGTAATAAAATGACACTCTGTTAGTGTCTACGAAATGAGTTAGAACGGACTGCGCTGAATGATGTATACAGATTCTCTCTGATTTTAAATCTATATCAAGAATAGAGCAAAACATTGTATTAGACTAAGAGTTAATATATTTTAATTGAGCAAATAACCAATATGGAGACCTTGTCAATTTTCTTCTTAAATTATGGAAAAAACAATTCTTATTTACTTTTTGAATGCCCCAAAAATGCAATAGTTAAATAGTTTTGTGGAATATTTTGTCATTAAATTGTAATTTTAAGGACTGGTTTAACATTAAATTAGTAATATTTTGTTATAAAGATATAGTATTTAGTGACCAATTTGTATATGTTTTATATAGTCAGACACTAAATAATTTTTTTTTTCATTTTTTAAAGAATAAATTGACGATAACTCACTCTCATGGACTTGGTTTTGCTTTTGAATTTGTCCAATTCAGTAATGAGTTTATATACTCTATTAATCAGATTTGTTTGTATGATTTTTAAAAAAAATTATTAAATCTCAATAATCTTGTATGTTAACTTTTGACAAGGAAATAAATCTTTAATCTGTCTGTTTAAGTTATACCCTTCATTAATAATTTACTAATTTAAACGTGAGCCACGTTTTGAATTTTATGATTAAACTTTTATCCTGCATTTATTATGTATCAGTGTATCATAAACAGAAAAAAGTCAAAGGTTATTATAAATAGAAATTCTTCCAGATTTTCTTTTGTTCCACATCAGTTTTTAATTTCATCTTTTCTTTTGTCCACCATCAGCATTTTTATTTTGATTAGCTATGCTTTTATGCAGCTTCGTATCCGTCATCCATTTATTCGTGGGTGTGGTGTACTGTTTGTTGAGCTGGACCGTGGGCCTTCCTAAGCGTGCTGTAAGTCAAGTTCAATATCGCGCCGCCCAGAATACATAAACAAAAAAAAAAATCTAACTCCTAAGTGCTATTCCACGTTATTTTCTGGATTGACCCTGTTAGTCTATTTATCAACGTATTACAAAATGTTCATTGATTCTAATTACATCTTGTGACATTAATTTTAGTTTCATGATGAATATTTTACATAGAATACTATTGCTGTATATAAATAGTACTGTACTGAATACTGATAAGGCTGTTGTTTCTGTAGCCTATAGACTCCAACCTGCTGAAGTTGCTCATTCCGGTGGCTGTGTGCCATGCATTAGGCCACGTCACCAGCAATGTCTCATTTGCTGCAGTTGCTGTTTCTTTCACTCATACCATTAAAGGTGATAAAAGTTTATCTTATACATCAAACAAGAGGTGCTTGAAATTGTTTAACTGTGTCTACTTTCTAATAACAACATTGATAAACTTTTGTTTCAGCTCTTGAACCATTCTTCAATGCTGCTGCTTCACAGTTCATCCTTGGCCAATCCATTCCCATCACTTTGTGGCTGTCTCTGGCTCCCGTTGTTATTGGTAAAACCTCTTTTCATCCTTAAACTGAGATAAGATTCACAGTTTCCACTAACCAGCTATTTCAATAGGAAAAATTTTCACAACAAATTTTCTACCCTTCGTCTCTCTAATACACACTCTTTCCAATAGGATATAATCCATAGGGTTCCTGTTAAATATGTGGATCTTATCTCATTATCCATTTTAAATATGAGATTATGTTGAAATGAGTAGCACTCTTCTTTCGTTAATGCATGGACATTTTCTGAACTGTCAAAAGGTAAACATTCAGTTATTTTAGGGAATGGTTTTCTTTTTTAACTTCTTAAGAGAGCTTTGAAGTTATTCTCTGAAAATTAACCTCAGTCACACATGGACTATTATTTTCTTTGTTAACTCTAAACTTAGATTTTAAACCTAAAAGATTATGAACAGATGATGCAAAAATACAAGTATTATTTGAACATATGCAGATAAATATTTAGTGAACGGAGAACTGTTTAACATAATTTTTTATGTCATGTACTGTGCAGGTGTGTCCATGGCATCTTTGACCGAGCTCTCTTTCAACTGGGTTGGCTTCATAAGTGCTATGATTTCAAACATTTCCTTCACCTATCGGAGCATCTATTCAAAGAAAGCCATGGTTATCTCCTATGCTATCCATGTTAATTATTTGTTTACTAAGTAGATATACACGTCCAAATTACTTATATCAGTTACATGTGCTCCTATTTTACTAACTATTGTTCTTTCATATTATTGTTAAATAACTCTTGTGCAGACTGATATGGATAGTACCAATGTCTATGCCTACATTTCCATCATTGCTCTAATTGTCTGCATACCGCCTGCAGTAATTGTGAGTGAAACCTGTTTTAATTCACTTGAGAACTCAATTTTTATTGTAGTATTTATGTAATACGTTGCATGTTTTCTATTTTGCATCGTATCCAGATTAATCATTATTTGATATCTCAGGTGGAAGGCCCTGCACTGTTGAAGCACGGCTTCAATGATGCTATTGCTAAAGTAGGTTTGGTCAAGTTCGTCTCAGATCTCTTCTGGGTTGGGATGTTTTACCATCTCTACAACCAGGTAAATCCTTCTTTTTCGATGCATTAGTCTAAATTTTGGATGAAACATTACCTTGAAATTGAGATATTAACGAAAAAACTATGAAAAACGTTACATTGAATACTAGGATTTTTTAACAGAACGATTTTTCATTTAATAATTTTTATTTTAAACTCCATAGAGCCTTATGAGCATTTTCTGTACTAAAATGTTGCTTCAATTAATTCATTTTGGCTTATTCTGCTAGTAAATTCTTTTGGTGAAACACAATATCTTGAATTATTACATTTATTTATTTATGCCTAATGATCTTAGAAGAGATGTAAAAGGCGATGGAGGAATAATCTGTAGAATAGTTATTTCAATACTCAACTATCTTATCTACATTTTTGGTCATCAGGTGGCTACCAACACTCTGGAGAGAGTGGCTCCTCTCACTCATGCAGTTGGGAACGTACTGAAACGTGTATTTGTGATTGGATTCTCAATTATAGTCTTCGGTAAATATCGTTATCTTCCTTGTTAAAGTTTAACCTTCACGAGTTTTTGTTTGTTCCTTGCTATTGAAGAAAAACTCAGCTTCCTGGGAGTCTAAACATTTCTGTATGGCTAATTGCTGTACACAGGTAACAAGATTAGCACCCAAACTGGTATAGGAACAGCCATTGCAATTGCTGGAGTGGCTCTCTACTCTCTCATCAAAGCCAGGATTGAGGAAGAGAAACGAGTGAGTCCCTTTTCAATTTTTTTGTACCTCATTAAATTGGTTGAAACTTGGAAAGTTATTCTTCATATGCAAGGTTAACCACTTTCTTCATAGACGCCTTATAAGTCTTCAAGTTAGGTTCACTTTAGGGATGAGAATGTGGGTAGACCCGTAATTTCATTATCAATTTGAAAATTCTTAGTGAGTCCATATTACATTCTTCCTTTTCACTCACTCATTGATTACACTTTATTAGAAACTACAAAACCATGAGTAGAAGTTTGTTCAATACAGCAAAACCTATACAATTTTTGCGATTTCCTAATAATTTCAACTGAGAACAAAGAATGTCTTTGAAAGTGTTAAAATGTAATTGACACTATTTCTCTTGGTTTCTTGTCAGCAAGCGAAAGCAGCATAAGAAGTGGTCAACCTGGAGGAGGTCTTGCACTGTAAATCACGCCAAATTTCCTTCAAAATAATTGAGTGACCGGTTCAGTATTGTACTATCCTTGTGATAGCGCGCTTTTATTTTTCCTTCTTCCTTTTTGTTAAATATTTTCTTTTTTCTTTTTCTCTCTTCATTCAGAAAACAATGTCTTGCTGCTGATTTGCAGTCTCGTCGTCTCGACTGAAAAATGATGTACCCTTGATTCCCATAAAGAGCTATTGAAACTATTTTGAAAGCTGAAAAACAGTAAGCAATCAAATACAGTTGGGTCAATGGTCATGATAAAAACTCTAGGCTTGAGCGGGAGGTCATGTCAAATAATTTGATTTAGAGAATGAATTTGAGGGAATTATCATTCTGATTGCATTGATGGAATAAAATGGTGACCAAACTTTATATAAACAGATGTTACAATAAGAGAATTAACTAACAAAATGAATGGCAATTAGTGTAAGATTATCTTGATTGTGGTTGAAAGAATGCATGAGTAGGTAGATAGCTAAAGACCAACAATTACCAGAGGGGTTGTTTGGAGCTAACCATTTGAGCTTACTAAAGGAAATCACGAATATATTTAGACTAAGACGATAAGAGACCAGAAAGTAATGAAGGGAACCGACATCCTCAACAAATTGACATTGCACTTGAGAGATAAGCTGAATCAGTATGTTACCACTGCTTATAAATGTTGGAAAAAGTAGTGGACCTCATAAAAGAAGTCACTTTTAAGCTACTACAAAATCGTTTTAAGCCAAGAAAGCATTATGTGTCAAAGGTCACCGCCACCGAAAAAGTGGTGTCTAGTCAATTTGTTGTATAGGTTCATACGAGGAAAAAGCAAAACTAAAAAGAACTAAATAGTTGCTATCTTGTCAAAGCCTTGGCCTTTTTGTTTTATTCTAAATACTATCAACTAATATTTGTAGTGAGTAGCTTCCACTAAATGCATAATTAAAAGTATTTTTGGCGAACAAATTAACCTTCAAACAAAATACATATTTAATGTATTTCCTAAATGTATAACTATATTTACTCCAAAATATAAGTCATTTGTTGCATTTTGAGTAAATATAACAAAATATTTACCTAACATTTAATGTAATCCTTATCAACTAATTTTTATGTTGTTGAACCAAATTTTATAATGTCATCAACTTCTTACACACTAGTCAATATGTCAACTTCGTCTCATAATTTACTCCAAAAATGATCATTCATTGCAATTTTACCACACAATTTTATTACATTTAAAAGAAAACAATTACATTCCATAACAAATAATCTACAAGTGTAAAAAAAACTTCCACATTATATAATCCATAACACGTACAACACGCTTCCAAATTAGTCGACCTATAACTGTTAAAATATATTTAGAATAACTTATTTTAGAAATCAAAAATTCATTTCTAGATTAGGAGACCACAAAATGTCTAACAAATTATCCTATTCAAAATGGTTCAATTGACTTTTCAAATTATGCAAGACAAAAGTTACGAATCACCTTTGATAAGTACCTTGTGAACGAATTTATTAAAGAAAAATATTTAAATACTTTTTTCGTTATCTTTGTTCATTTTGATTTTGATTTCTGTTTTGTGTTCAATTAAGTTATAATTTTTGTCAATTTGGTCATTTAAATAATTAAAGTTAGTGACCATTACATGCCACATGTTAGCTCCTGTTTTTTTTAATTCTTTTATTTATTTATTTTTATTCTTTCAATTTTTTTAAATTGTCCACATGCCAAGTCACCATGTGTCAATGTCAATGTTGTATTATTTTTTTTTTGTCCAATTTAGTTATTGTATTCGTTATTTTTTATTTTAATTTAGTCCATATATTTGTTAGTTTTGTTCAATTTAATACCAATTTTGGTTAAAATGTAACAATTTTGTTCCTTCCAAATAAAGACCAAATTTATTTTTTTATAAATATTATATTAATAATTTTATCAAAATTGACATTTTTGTTAATTAGTTTTGAAATTCAATTATATATTATTAAATTTAATATAATTGTTAGATTCAATTGACAAATAGAATTAGGGGTGGCAATGGGGTCAACCCGACCTGTTTAGGCCTGGCCCGCACTTGGCTTGCCCCAAATAAGTACGGGCCCGCAGGCCAGCCTGCCTTTTTTTAAAAAAAAAATATGATAAAACTTTCAATATTCAACAAGTTGGGAAACTTTAACAAGTTCACAAAATTAAGCAAAGACTTTGAGAAGTTGGATGATAAATTGATAATTCATCATTTTCATATATTCATATTCCTACTTTGACAAACACAATGTATTATTCAAATTTTAGCACATTCAAAAATACATTATACTTATCGTTTCTAGTCATACAAGAATTTGAAATGTTCATGTACAAGTTCAGAAAGAAAGTAACTAATATACATAAGTACATGTTCATGCGGGCCAACGGGCTGTAGGCTTATATGAGTCGGGCTTATGTGATCAAGCGGGCTCAATGTCCTGGCTTGGCCCGTAGGCCCTGCATTTTTTGGCGAGTTTGCGGGCCAAGCCTATATTACCACCCCTAAATAGAATATCATTATTTAAAATATTATTAGAATATAATTATTAAATATTTTAGAAAAATATACTGACATTTCTGAAATTAACATTTAAATATAAAACATTTAATATTTTTGTTGTGTTTTAGATATTAAAATATAAAATGTTTTATACATTAGTATACTTTTCTTAAATATTTCTAATATTTGAAATATTTTTAAATGTCAATTGTAAAAATATATTAGTACTTCATAATATAATTATATTCTGAATTCTTAAAAGAAAATATTTAATAATTATATTACAATAATATTTTAAATAATTGTATTCTTTTTAACAATTGAATTTAACAATTACATTCAATTTATAACTAAATCTAATAATTTATAATTAACTTTCAAAATTAATTAATAAAAATGCCAATTTTAGAAAAAATATTAGTATAATATTTATAAAAGGTTAAATTTGGTTTTAATTTGAAATTGACAAAATTGTTTCATTTTAACCAAAATTAGGACTAAATTGAACAAAAATAACAAATACATGGATTAAATTGAAGAAAAATAACGAATATAAGCATTAAAATGAACAAAACAAAATAACACAACCACAAACTAACACGTGGTGACATCGACATGTGGCACAATGTTTGCTTGTCACATGGACAATTTTTTTAAAATTAAAAGTTATTAAAAAAATAAAAAAGGAGCTGACAAATGTCATGCACTATTCACAAACGTTAACTATTTAAATACTATTAGCGAAAAAGACCACTCATGTGCATTACATTTTGGTCTCCCCAACTTCCACGATACCATCATTTGCCTTCATGCAAATCGACTCACCATCCAACATCCAATGCCATCATGCCTACCAACCTCTCTCTCATAGTTTACTTCCACGAGCATTAGGCATGCATCAACGCCTCATCCATTGCCTCTTTCAAGTTGTCATAGGAGACATTTGAGGTCGACGAAGAAGTCGCGACCATCCTTGCCCCCTGCCTAGCCGAAAACATAAGAGGACCAATAATAGAATCCAAAAGAGTCTTAGGGTGGAGGACCCATAGATCTGTTGTCGCCTCAACCTTATTCTCTTTCTTCTTCCTAAAAAAACATCGAAGATTTTTGCGGTAGTGAAGAGTTCATGGCGATGGTTGCATGTAAAGAAGGAGTAGCTAGTTGACGGAGATTATAGTGATTAAAACATATACCACCACCGTTATGCACAGTCTGAATGACATTGAGGTTGTGGCTTTACTCTCGAAATGGCTAATCTGGTAATGCATTATCGAATCTTATAGTCCATTTTGGATTGGACAATCTAGTAAGAATTTGTGATTTCAGGATTACGTAACATAATGCATTTTCAGATACGGTACTGTATTTTGGATTGACCAATCTGGTAATCAAAATCGAGTATCCTATTGGACAATTCAGATTGCAATACCAAATTTTTAGATTACATAATACAAAATTCACAAGGACTTATCGAATTGTTCTGCTTCAAATTTTCGAATTGATCACTCCGAAGACATGGCTGGAAGGAAGAAGAATACCATTTTAATTCTTCTTTATTTTAATAACTTTTCAGGGAAAAACAAGATTTTAAAAGTTAAGGGGTGCAGGAAGAAAAAACGGGAGTGCAAAAATACATGACCTATATTTGCATAACTTGTTCGAACATTTTGAACTCTAACAACATTTTTTTCTAATAGTCAAAAACCAAATCCGTCACCCAACTGTAAGTAACAACATTATAGTATCGTAGTTATTATTAAAGAGAAAACGACAAAGTAATCATCATCAAAATTTGAGGTGATGCAAATAGAAATCATAATGAAGAGAGACAAATCTCATTTAACTAAGATTTTTCTTCCTGCATCCCTACTTTCCTAACTACACCCTATAGTAATGTAAAAAATTAAAATATCATTTCTAACTGTACTACTGTACCGCATTGTCATTATTGCCTATGTTACGCCATCGTTGTTGAAGAGGAAGAAGAAGAGAGATGGAAAAAAAACTCATTGCAGAACGTAGTTCACATGTTTTGGAAAGCTTGTTTTGAAAAACTAGTTCTTCAAGGTATCATATCTGTTATGAAAATCTTGTTCTGAAAATTCTATTCTTGAAAGCTCATTCAAGAATGGATTTTATGCGTTTGGAAAGATTATTTCAAAAATTCTACTTTGAAAATCTTATTCTAGAAATTATGTTTTAGAAATTTTGTGATGAAAATTTTGTTCCAAAAGATTTCTAAAATAGGTATATTAAGGTAATTTTAAAAGTTTGGGGTACATATAGAAATTATGAAGAAAAAGGCTTTAGAGGAGGTCCAAAGAGAAGCCCAATTAATACATCGTTATCCGAGGAAAGAAAGGGACCCCACAAAAAGCATAAACGTGAAACATCAAGAGATCCCAAATCACTGAAAATCAAGGAAACCGAGACTCAGCTGAAAACGAAAAAACAAGTTTAAAGAACCAATCAATCCCAAGTTGAGTAACAACCAATTCATTTCTTTTCCTCTCTCTTTCCTTCTTCTAAACCAAAAACCACACACACACACCACAATTTACATTTTAGCAACAAAATAGTAATAATAAAAAAATTAAAATAAAATAGAAAATCCCAGACCAGAACCTCCGAAAAATGTTCATAAAATTAACACACCGGGGAGACAGGAACAATACACACATGCAAAACTCAGGAAAACATTTCATGTTTATTCATCTTAGTTAGTTTTAGTTTTAGCAAAATCAAAACAAAAAGCGCATAAAATTTTAGGTAGAAATCTAATCTAATCAAACAAAAGAAAAATTCAAAAGATAAGAAATAAGTAATATTGAGAAATCTTAACAAAAGATAAAGAAAGGCATATTTTCTTATCTTTGGCGTGTTATTGTTCGTTAAAGTCCTGTTTGACAGGAACAACAAAACACACACTCACTCTGACACCGTTCGTTCATAAAAAAAAAAAGAGAACAAAAATAAAAAAAAAAGAAATCAGATTATTATTCGAAGAAGAAAAAAAATTAAAAAGGGAATTATTATGAAAGGTGGAGGTGGTGATGGTGGAATTATAGTAGGAGTAGCAGTCAAGAGCAACTGTTGTTGTTGTTGTTCGTTTATTATTTTTGATTTTCGATTATTAATATTCTTATCTTACTATTGTTTTTTATCTTACTTCTTTTATTCTTCTTCCTTGTTCTATCTTTTCAATCCTCACATTGCACACAGCTGTTATATTTTACCCTTTATTTATCGATGTTATTGTTTTCGTCCCTTGTGCTCTTCCATTCCTCGTCATTACGAAATTGGGATTTGATCGCAAGAGAGAGAAAGGCATAAAGAATTGGAGGAAGAACAGAAGTTCCTTCTCCTGGTGAACCCTAATTTTTGTTCCTGCTTCTTGTACTTTAGGGGTTCTGCAATTTCTGGGGTTTTGTGAACCGGGGATAGGAAAGTCTCGATCTTTGATCGGTTTTCGTCGATGGAGGGAGAGGCTTGTTCCGAGGGAGAGGATAATCGGAGAAGGGGTGGCACAGACGATGATAGCAATGAGAATAACAACAACAAGATTGTGAATTCTAATGAGGGGCAGAGCAAGCCCAAGCGCCAGATGAAAACCCCTTTTCAACTTGAAACCCTCGAGAAGGCTTATGCTGGTTCGTTCCTTGCCCTCCTCTTCTTTCTTGAATTTAGCAATTTTCAATTTTCAATTTTCTTGAGTTTTTGTTATCTTCTGTTTGTTGCAGTAATTTTTTAATTGGGGAGTTTGGTGTTTTTTTATGGTTAGGTCCTGGGAAATAATTTTGTGTTTTTTTTTTTTTTGGTTTATCAGTGGATAATT
>Ga0214545_1008188_pt1 | contig 16896 bp, 6 predicted proteins | sample CNSS4metaG_FD_160064 | JGI IMG/M metagenome (GOLD analysis project Ga0214545, IMG submission 160064) | Root nodule microbial communities from cowpea collected in UCLA plant growth center, Los Angeles, California, USA - CNSS4 | ecosystem: Host-associated > Plants > Roots > Nodule | place: USA... | reverse complement strand
TTCTCAAAATTGCCTTCATCTTCAGTTTCCACAATGAGAAATTTTTCCCATTGAACCTCTCTATCTCGTATCTTGTTGTCATGGCTTTAAAACCGACTTATGCACTTCTCACTATGAATAGTACTGTCTACTAGAACAATGGAAGCAGACCGTGAACCAGTGCACTAGGTAATTCCCAGAAAAGAGAGGTGGGTCACTAATGGACACGCTTAAGTACCAAGTCTTTCCTAGCCAGAATTTTCCTAGACAAGCACTTTCACACTACCACACTTTATCCACTATCACAGCACTATTCTAATGACAATAGTAGCGGAAGATAATCACACGAACCAACAGCTCTGATACCACTGTTGGGTATCAGAGTACTAGCACAAGTACTCACAACTAAAATACAAGATGAAAATAAAGGAACAAAAATAGATAATAGGCAACAAATATAATTTATTCAAGAAAAGGAAAAATTACATATCATTCTCTCTAATCCCAAGGAGAAAAAAATGACAACCCCCTCTCTTGGAAATAGGAAAAACTAATACAAGGAGAACCTTAAAGGAGCTCTCTTAGAGGAGAAACTAATATTCTCTCTTAATTCTTCTCTCAAGCAAATAAAGCAAAAAGGAATAGAAAAGGGAGAGACTTTGGGATGATTTCCTAAGGAAACACTGGACTCCTTTTATAACATTAAAAGTAAGCCCCAAAGTAAGTTCCCATCGATGTGGGACTTCTTTTCTCACATCTACAATAGATCTAAGGCTTAGTTTTCAAACAGAATACTCTCTCATCTACCCCCTTATCTTATTTAAGCTAATTCCCTATTCCTACAAATTTAACCACCTAACTGTTCCGAGCAATAACTATATAAACTAGCTTCTCCGTGGCTACATCTCACATGACCCCTTTACTCCATTCAATCACATTTATAAGCAAAATAGTCATTTATACAATATAGTAACAAAGCCACCAAATGTTTGACTCACTGTTTTCTGCATCATGGTGCTCCAAAATCTTGTAAACCTCCAATGGGGCTGAGTAACCGTGAATCAAAGAAAATGTACGGGCATGAGAGGCATATAGTATAAGGCTAAGAGCCACTGGTCTCATAACTTTGGCAACCTGCATTTAGCAAAATAGAAATCCAGAAAATATTTACTGCTTGCATATTAGAAATATAGAGATCTATCCACATCTCAAGTAATTAGGTATCTTACTGTCACTATTATAGAACGTTGGTATGTATCATATTTGCTACGAAAAAGATCTGGGAAGCTCTCAATAACAGCTGAAGCAGCAACACAAATAAGTGGATATATTGGATAAAGGAACCTGCATGCACAGATGGGGAAAATCCGTTATCCATATCAATTTAGTGTATTTTATAATAAACAAATACAAAAATCATAATTAATTCACTCAACTGCACAAGCTAAGGAAAAATACTAAGTAAATACCCTTCTGAAGTGCATAATTATTTTAAAAGTTACTATATCAATGAAGAGGGTAACTAAATCTTGATCGTAAACCCCATTCAGAGTGTCTAGGTTAGACTTAACCAAAGGGAGAGCAAAACTCGCCTCTCATCAGAAGTGAAGAACTAGATATGAACTCCTTTAATGAAGTAGTAATCCAAACTATACACACAGAAAAGGGCTTAACTTTCAGAAACTGATTTTTAATTAATGACAGGCTTGATAATATAACGAAGATCTAGAAGACATGCTTTCCAAATATTAGAGATGTCTGTACTTAATTTTTTCTTATTCCAAACTTCTTCCCTGATGAACATGCAAAAGAAAATTTGAAGTGGTGCAAATAATATGGAACTTGACTTCACTTCAACTTAAAATACAGTGCCTCATTCACTATAAGCTAATCAAGCAATTAACATAGCTGCATGTTCTTAACTATAACCAATTCATAGGTAATACCTGTCTGTCTTTGTAAACCTAAACAAAACCATCCAAGTTACTACCAATAAAAATGAGGCTATATTGGAGATTACTGAAAAACATAGAAGGTCAGAAGATCTGTACAAACCAGGAGGAAATGAGAGATTGATCTCTATTTCAATCTCTCGACAAAAAAATATTACTGTACTTGGCGTGAGGAAATAACATCATATGGTTAACTTTGTAATAGAAGACCAGGTTAAAAATTCAGCCAAACCTTTCTTCTTTGTGTGGCTGCAAAGACATAAACCCCAGCCAAATATATATAGGAGATATCACAATCAGTAGATCTGGTGCATATTTCTTTTTTGCAATAGGCAAAATCCCCAAGAACAGCAGAGCAAGAACAAAACAAATATTGAAATTGTTGAATCCATTCCTCAGATAATAAAGAGGCCCTTCAATCCCGTACAAATGGCTTTCACCACCTCCAGCTACATTGTATATTAAAAGATTCAAGACAGATGAAGTCCATTTTCCATAGTAGTAAAAGTCTGTAACTATTGACAATGCCTGTAAAAAAATGAAATTAAAATATGCTGTTATTGTGAAGGACACGACATATGAAATTTAACAACATCATAGATCATACGATGCAAGCAAAGCCATATATTCTATACAACATTATATGGTACATGCATAATTTATAGGACAGAGAAGGTTGAAGTATGTGTGTATGTTGGGGGAGGGGGAGGGTTCCAACTTACAAGAAGAACAACTGATGTGATTGTCGCAGCAATAAATGTCACTTTGAATTTTCTAGACAGAGAATATACTGTCACTGGAAGGAAAGCCAAGATTGAGAATGGCCAGCCAAGTATGACACCAATAACAGCAACAGAAATTGCCGAAGCAGGCTTATCCAGAAGAAATAAACCTGACGCAAGAGATATTGCATACATAGAAAACGAACTCGGCAAGAAACCTAGAGATACAAAAGATTGATAAAGAAGAACATTAGCAAAACAAGGTCCCACAGAATGCAGAATCATGAAATAGATGGTACTTGGTCACCCTTTATTAATCCTCATAGGTAGATAGCATGATGGCAAGAGAAGATGATGACAAGAAATCATTGCCAAGGGATCACTTACTAGTGCTAGCAAAGAAACAGCCACTAGTTAGGCACAGCATAGCAAGTGCATAAGTAGCTAGTCGTTTTCCATACTTTCTCGAAAGTGCTACCACGAGAACAGTGTCAGTTAAAACAGAGAGCAGACCAAGGAAGAATCTCACAGCATAAAACACTCTCACCTACAACAAGAAAGCACAACGGTGACATGAAAACCATAAGCATTTCCACCTCCAGTCAAAAACAATTCAACAACTACGCACAGCAGGAAACTTACTTTGTCTTCACTAAACAACCATGAAGCTGGTCGACCCACTATTTCATGAAATAAAAGGTACAAATATGACCGAAGAGCATACTGTGAACTGCAACCATGCACACACCACTTGTCATTTATCAATACCATGACCTGAGCTGAAACTAATGAATTTTCTTCTCAGTCTTTAATTCATTTCTTGCAACTTAGAAAGGCTTCATAAAAATAATCCTTTTTCCTCTCATCTACAAGGTATTAAGGGTGCATTTGGAAGAATGAATTTACTACAATTTGGGCTTAGCTTGCGACATAAACACTTAAGAATATTCTGAGAGAGCTTACCAGCCTAGCTTCTAATATACCTCTAATTTTTTTTTTCAACTAATTTCAATAAATTTCCCAAGACAGCTTACGAAAATTGCTTACACCTTCATGAAAAAGAATAACTTTATTTCCTCTTCAATCATATAAACAATTTATCATACATTTGAGCAGTCCAAATAAACATCTCCATAATCACTTCTAGGAAGTTATCAGCTAAAATTAACTTGTGCATGCAAAATTTATAAAAGCTTTCATCTAACTCATCTAAAGTTCAGGTGCATAACTTATTTTAGTTTATGGAAGAAATCCAAATCATTTTACACTCTTATTTTCTTCTTCAATAACTAAGGACAAGTTTATGCAAAGAAAGTGAATAACTGATCCAATAAACATTTAATTCAATTTACTGGTTACCCAAACACAACCAAATAATAAAAAATCAAAACTTTTTCTCTTCTTCCAAGGCCCATCTTCCCAGAAATGACCTCAACTAGAAAAAATGTAAAACAACAAAACCCAGAATTTAGTTGAATCTAAAAGGAAGGTGGGTGACTTAGATACCTATATTCCCATGTCTGGAAGCCAGTTTTGTAGAGAAGGTAATGAAGGGGCTCCCAGTAATTGAAGACTTCGTCGCAATCGTGGATGATGTTGGAGGTGGCACTCATGTACCTCAAAAACCCAAGAGCCAAGAACGGAAAAAACCACCCCAACCCTTTTCCGTCTTTTTCCTCCGATTGCTGAGGCTTGTCCAGCTTCGTGTACGGTTGCGACGGAGACGGATCAGACGCCTCGGAACGTCGCTGCCTCACGGCGGAGAGGGCCATTACGACTTAAAAATGGATTGGAACTTCTTCTTCTTCTTCTTCTGTCTCACACTAAACACACTCTTTCAAAGGATTCAAAACTTTTCTCGCAAACACTTCCTTCCTCCCAAAGCAAAATCTTCACTTTTGTTTCTGCTGTGTCCTTACTTTCTCTTTCTTCTTTTCTTACTTTTATTAATTTAATTACTTGTACAGCGGCTTTTTATTTGTCTCGATTTAAAAACAAAATTGTTCTATTTTATTCCTTTTCTTTTCAAAATTTTCAGTAACGCATTACAATAATTTATATATATATTTATTGTATTAAATGAAAAGAAAAGTAAGTAAAAAAATATTAAAATTATTTTATTAATATTTTAGAAAACTATTGTATCTCTTAATACAAAATAATGTTAAAATACATCAAAATTACGGATGAGAGTATTAATTAGAAAATAAATTGACATATAACCAGGTTTTATAAAATTACTTAAATTCTAACTTTTAACATTTATATAATTTTAAGAAAAAAATATTAGTATAATGTTTTTAAACAATTAAAACATAAAAATATGAATTAACATTTTAAAATAATTACAAATTAAGTTCACACTCGTTTAAATTCGTATCCCGTCTAAATCTGAAGTTGAAAAAGAAAAAATTCTAAGATCAATAATTTTATAAATTTGTTTTCAAAAAATTCACATGAATTCGTTTATTTTATTTTATATATATATATATATATATATATATATATATATATATATATATATATATATATAAATAAAATAATAAATTTCTCATGTAATATATCTCTTATATCTCTCATATTATCATAATTAGTACAAATTGTTAACACTCTATATTCTAATTATATGACCCTTAATATTTTATATCATAATATGACTTTTAAAATTTTATAAGTTCACATATCAGTTAAGTCTGTATCAAACTTTTAAGATTAAAATGCGGATCGATTTTAAAATTAGAACTTTTATAGATAAAGAGAAAAGTTAATGGATATATTACAAACGTTCCTTAATTTTTTTCATTACAAATTTAACATATTATTACTGTGAAATGATAACAATTAATGAATCGAGACAAATTAGTTCAAAAGAAAATTTTTAAATAATAGTTGATTTTATTAAAAAATATAATTAATTATTATTAATTTATATACTAATTTTTAAATTAAATTTTATTCATAATTAAAATACTTTAAAAAAAATATAATTGAATTTTAAATTAATAATTAAAATAATTTTTATTATAAATTAATTTTAAAGTCATCGCTAATATTAATTATTAATTTTTTTAGTACTAAAGGAATTGATTGTTAATTTTCTTCGTCTCTAATTAAAACATTAATTTTTAAATATATCTTTTTCATCAAAATTTGTCATAATTTATTATTATTTAAGAGTTTTTTTGTGATTAAATATTTTATTTGTTTTATTTCTACTTTGGATTCACTTCATTTTTTAGATTCATCTCATTATTATATTTGAAAATAAAAATAATTTTATTAGTATAATTTTAATTTAAAAATACACATTTTATTTTGTTTACATTTTATTTTTTATCTTTTAAGGTTGAAATAGTATATTGATGTGACGTAATGCCATACAAAATTTAAAATTATAATCCATTAAATACATATGAGAACAAACAACTTATTAGAGACCTTCTAAGTTTTACTTCAATTAAATATAATGATCATAAACTTTATTAAAATATGATTTATAATAGATAAATGATTTAAAGTCAAAATTTATCTTTGCATGTTATTGATATAAAGTGATATTAAACTATTATTTTTTAATAAAGATCCATAATAATATATTAAAAGCCTGTTTATAGTTTTTTTTAAGTATAATTAACAGATAAAAACTATAAAAAAAAGTTTTTCAATGGAAACATAAATTTTTTCCGTTCCTTCGCCACCCTATAAAACTAAGCATTCAATATATATTTAGATAAGTCTTGAAAAAATTTATTGTGAATAAAATTAATTTTACTCAAATAAGTTTAGTTAAAGTTAATTTAAATTGATGTGATTAATGATTAATTTTTTCACTCAAAACGCGAGTTAACAACAGCGTGTGACGTTTTTTTTTTTTTTTTTTTTTTTTTTTTTTTTTTTTATATTTTTTTTTTTATTTTTTTTTTTTTTTTGCATATATCTTTACAATAAATCTTTCTTCAAAAGTATTAGTTAGATTAGGGGTTAATCTCTTGGTGAGTAATAGATTAATTGGACCATAATTCAAAGTTAGATTTTTTGTAAAAGGATAATTTAAGTTTAGGAAAAAAAATTATTATCGAGTTGAGAAAAATCTAAGTTTTGTGAAAAAACGTATTAGACACAAAAATAAACAATTTGAAGAAAACATTGAAAATGAAATTGTAAAACCTCTTCAATAATCATTTAGAATTAATTAATTTCTCTATATTGTAGATAAAACAATTACTACACTTCAAAATAAATTTGAACAATTTAAAATATATGAAGATATTTTTGTTTTTTATTTAGTGTTAAAAAATTAAAGTCATTACATTTTTTAAGAAAAAGGCTTAAATCTTGAAAAATCTTTAAAACATGATCATTTGTTGGATATCGATCCCTACTGCTAACAATATGGAGAAATAAGGTGGGTTTCAAGGAGATTAAAAGGGAGGATGAGAGATGTTTTGTGTTCAACTTCTCCATTAACAAAAACTAACAACTAACAATTGTTGATAAAAAAAATAAAAAAATAATATTATCATTTGACATTCTTAATTATATAAAAATAATTTATTCTTTTCCAGATGCACCTATAACTCAAAACTAAATATAATAAAATCTTATTTAAAATCAACGATGTCTCAAGAAAAATCAACTGAATTAGTCATATTATCTACTGATAAAAATTTTAAATAAAATTAATTATTACATTTAATAAATAAATTTTGCATAAAACGGTTAAAAAAAAAAGAACTCATTTTTTTGAATTTGCTTTATACCTCGCTAATTCTTGACTCTATAATAAAAAAATATCGGTATTTAGACCATAGCTAAATATGTATTGGGTTTTTGCCGAAAGTTGTTGAGATGTCAAATGTATTGTTGTTTATTATTGTTATGTTGATATAATAAACCAGAGAAGACTTTAGTACGGTTGTTATTACATGGACATAGGTTTCTTAAAAATGTTACCATTATCACTAAATATATTATTATAATGGTAAAAACTATTTCACAAATACAATTTTAGTATAACAAGAATCATACAATCTAATTTTTAGTATGATAATAAAGAAATATCCATCTCCTTATATATCAAATGTCAAACAAGATTTTTTACAAAATCTCCTTGTGATGAATTACAACTATGAAAAACTCTACAACCATAAAATATTAAATCAACAAATTACTAATTAATTGATTATTATCTATGATGTACGGATACTTTAACTTAGGTCACGTACCCTTGTTCAACACATATCTGTATCTGATACTTTATGATACTTTATTGATGTTTATCAGTGAAGTATCTAATTTACAAAGTCGTAGTACAATACAATAAAATCTTTGAATAATGATTAATTTTAGTAACAAAAATAATTAATCACTATATAGTGATCAATTTAAGTATAAAAACTAAAAATTATTGACAACTATAATAGTTCCAAAAAATTATAATTAGTCTCTAAATTGATAATTGAAATAATTTTTATTATGATTTGATTTCTAAATTGGTCACTAATATTAGTTACCAAGACTTTGACTACCAGAATAATTGGTTTCTAAATTGGTCACTAACATTAGTTATCAAGGTTTTGACTACCAAAATAATTAGTTTATAAATTGATCTCTAATTAAGAAATTGGCATCTAACATATTTTTGGTTACTAAAATTGGTTATTATTTAAAAGTTTTCATACGATGATACTTTTATGATGACAATAATTTAGATTTTGTATGTTGATAACTTTAATACATATACTTTTAATTTAGATTAACACCATAATAATTATATATTTATTACGTTTTTAATAATTATTATATTCATTTTTCAATATTCATATATCATTATATCACGTATCCATTCATTATATATTATTATTGGTTAAAGACCTTAATACAAAACCAATCACAAAATAGGCATTTACAAAGTAATAAGTTATTGAATCACATTAACTTTTACCGAAAGACAAAACTATTCCTATCTTTTCATTCCACTCCAAATTGAAATGCCACACGTGCTCTCTTCATTAATGTTTTCAATTCCCAAACAACTCTAACCCAAATATGGATACATAAAACTGTTAATACACGAGCCACGAAAGCAAAAAAAAAAAAAAAAATAGCATAAAACAATTTAAAATTAGTTATTTACCTCTGCTATTTTCTTTTTCTATTATTATTATTATTATTATTATTATTATTATTATGACAACGCAACATTTCTTTTAAACATCTCTCTTTCCATTCATGAGAGTGCTGTCATTACTTAGAATCGAGTTTCTTGTTCTACAATTCAATACTATTTTTTAAGGATGACGATGCATGTATATCCTTATAGTTTAAGTTTGTTTTGTTTACGTCTATTTCACATTTGACTCGTAAAAGAAATCGAAAAGATGATCTTCCATAAGAATCTAATTAATTTTGTTGACTCATAGACTTGTGGACTAATCTATATCAACAAAATCTTTTAAAAATAGAAAAAAAAACATTGTAAAACAATTTTTGTTTATTATAGTTTATAAGTTTAAAATTTACGACTAAATTAAAAATAAACTTAACTAAACATAAGATTAATATTTATGTCAAATAAATGTGTTAAAGATAAATATTTCAAGAAAATAAAATGTAGAAAGAGATTATTGTCTAAATGCTTAATTAGTAATTTCATTTATATAGTTAATTCTATTATTCATTTTGGTTCCATATTTATTTTTTTACTTGATTGAATTCCAATATTCATTAAAGAAAATTAATTTAGTCTCTTCTCTTAAATCAGGTCACAATCAAATGGAAATATGAAGTGTGAATTGAGTCATAACAAGACATAGAGATCAAATTATTAATTAAATGTTATATAGTAAAAAGTTACACTTTTAATTTAAAGTACAAATAATCAATTGCACATTTTCAAACAAAATATTATTTCTATACTAATAAATATTTGAGAACTAATGTTAAATGGAAGCAAGAGAGTGACTTGAAATTTAAAATGTGAAGTGAAAGAATATTGAACAGAAAAAAAGAGTATTAATTTATTTAGTCATTAAAATATAATTAATTTATTTTGTTACGGATCAAACGGATCAACTATTCTTCCATGTCATTAACCTTGCAGACCGCAAATTACATATAACAAACTTAACTTAACCATGACATTAAATTATATTGAATAAAAATAAAAAAAATTAAATACCATATAAATACAGATGAGTAAAAATTCAAGTATGAATTTACATCTCACGTTGAACATATAAAATCTTTGATAAATACTTAATATATATCCTTAATAGATATTTATAAATAATGGGTACAAATATTTAATTACTTACTTGATTAATGAAAAATATATTAATCAATCATGATATTATTTTATATTTGACTTCATATATTTCTATTCTTTTAATTTAAACATTTGAAATTTAATTTATTTTGTAAGAGTTTATTTACATTAACATTCTATAGAATAATTTAATTTGAATTGGACTTAGAAATCAATTTTTTTATCTAAATTTATATTTAAAGATTTTTTTAAATAATTTTATTTAAGATTTAAAAAATATACATACAAATATCTACATAAACCCTTCTCTGATTCTCTATATCATTTTTAATTCTTTAAAAAGTATTTAATAAATAAATATTTTTATTCCATTTATTTTACGACAACTATTCGTGAAAACATTGGACATCACTCAACTTGTCCACATCACACGGTTTCGTGGTGTGCATTTAACAACAACCTTAACATACATATGTAAAATCTTAACAAAACTCATCAAATTCTGTAATTATGGTATGAAGATTTGTACAATTTTATTATACTAAACAAAAATATTTTTGGACAAATAAATTTTTAATAAAATTGACAAAATTATTAAATAGAGTAACTTTTTATTTTTTTATAAAAGTTAAAAGATAAAATAATAAAGTTTCAAGATATTTTTGACCAAAAATAGTAGTTTGTAAACCAAACTTTATAAAATATCATTTTCCTGTAGTAAAAGCGAATTTGCATAAATAGTATCGTATAGAAAATAAGATTTAATTACATGGTTGATTAGTGTAATAAAAAAATATACTAACCTGAATAACTTAAAAAATATAATACAGTTTACGAATTAAAATAATAAAAATCGATAATATTTAGAGAGAAAAAGAATTGTTAGGTGCGTTGAAAAGGAGAAGCACATCTGGTTTGGTCCGATAGGAATTGATATGATGGCGAGGTTCATCTCCAACTCCAAGACGCTGCTTCGTCATTCCCAATCCCCCAAGCTTCTAATTGTGTGCCACCGCCACCGATCTTCGGAAGCCATGAAATCGAAGTGGGTGGAGATTGAAGGGGCCAAGTTGCTGGAGGACCATGCCCACCGTGTTATGGTCATCAAGGCCACACCCGATTGGCTTCCCTTCCTCCCCGGTTCCTCCTTCTGGGTCCCTCCTCCTCCCTCCCCTTTTCTCCACAAATTCTCCATCCCCACTCAACCTTTCTTACTTCAAGGTTCTCTTTTTTTTCTCAACCAACCCTATTACTCTTCGTTTCTTCAATGTTAGATGAAGATTCTGGGAATGCTATTGTCAGAATCTTGTAAAAATAGTAACTTTTGATATTATGATTGACTAGATTGATTGTATAGGGTAACTGTGGTCTTGACTTGACATGGAATTCATCGTATGCTCTATTTCTTTCTCTCTCTCTCTCAACAGCTGTTGCCACCCCACGAGGACCGGAACTTACCGTGCAACTTAAGGTTATGGCGCCCACTGAAAACGTCGCCCTCTCTGAAGATGAGGAAGGATGATCATGATGGTAAGTAATAGTAATAGTAACAGTAATGCATGTGTGTTTGTGTCCGCTTTCAATGATTTAAGTGTTGTTTCAGACTTTCAAATGCTGTTATGCAACAGAATTGTCTTTGGATTGGACTTGTTTGATATCCCGCTGAGACCAAATGGTGAATAGTTTTCAGGTTGCGCCCTTAGCTTGATGAGAGGGTCGGGTGCAAAAAAACTAAGCTGTTTGAAGATCATGGAGCTTGGTTGCATAGAAGACAGTTCGTGAAAATGGGAATTCTTGCACAGGTGAAGTACTACTGGTTGCTTTGGGATTAACTCTTCTCACCTTTTTTGGTCTCTGTTATTTGTATATAGTTTGGGTCCTGACCAAGCACTTAAAGTAACCGGTTTGTGTAGATTTATTTTTTTCAATGGTGTCTTGTTGAACCTTTTACATTGGATGGTGTATGTATGTATTTGTGTAACTAATAAAGCAAAAGTTTCTTTGACCATTCCTCTGAATGATCCAAACACCACCTTGATTCAATGAATATGAGTATTTGTTTAGATATAACTGCAGTAGACTTTATAAGGGGGTAAAAGTTTTGCACCGTTGCTATAGTTACTTGATTACTGCTATAGAATTGCGTAGTTTCTATTGAGTTCTATAATTGAAGACTTGATTTCCATTGAAAGGCTGAATAGAAGCGAACTTGCCTTTTTGTCTCTAATGTACGTGAAATCATTCTTTTATTTAAAAGGGTTGATTTATGTATATGTCAAGAAAAGAAAGAGATTATTCGTAGATCTATTCAATTCAAATTATAAAAAAAAGTGCTAGAATTTTGAATATTAAAAGATGGCTGAGTACACTTGGGAAGGATCGGTAAGAGTTATAAATTTGTCTAGTCTTGCCAGCCTTGCTGGTGACTGTCAAATCCTCTAATATGATTTAGGATTTGGATGCTCTGTTATAGTTGAAAAAGTTGGGACTCTCTTCTCTCTCTGTCATAAAGTTTGATGTGCAAAGAAACATTATTCTAATTGAGAAGAGATACATACAATTTTAATTTTGGCATGAACTCAACACGATGAGTCTTCAGGTGTGCGAATTAACTCAGAAGACATTTTAAATGTAATTGATAGATCTTGGTCAACCGTTCTTGTATTTGACTCGAGAGCCATTTGATATTGTGGAAATAGTGTAGTGTGCAGGATCCTAAATTATTAATGTTGAATTTTAGATCATGCTTGCTGAGAGGAAAGAGATAGAATAAGTTTAATTTTCTAATTCTTCAGTTCGATTTTATTTTTTAATCTTCTCATATTAACATGATCACTTGTCATTTGTTTAGTTTGGTTTGCGGTACGTGAATTACTAGTGAAAACCAGTTCTGGTTCTGGTCAAATTCACAATTTATGTCAATGTCATTTATATTTCTTCAGTTAGTTGACATTTTCATGGGGCGCAATAAACCTGACTACGGGCATACATGGGCAAATGTACACTGCTAGTTATAGACGATTTTGAGTTATACTACGGGTTATATCCTTTGTGTGGGATTAATTCGTCCTAGAGCATCTATGACCCTGGTTATAAAGTTCTCTGAATGGGCTCTGAACTGCGAGTACAATACAGTCACGTTGACTTCAGTTTTCCAGATTGTTCTGAGGAGAAAGATAAATGAATAATTAAACTTGGAACAATAGTAGTCAATTTCATGTGTTTACTGTTTTGATTTCTCAGCTGGAATAATAATAAATGAGGCGTGTTTTCTGTCTAGATTACCCAGCTCCAAACTTTGGACCATCGCTCGGGCAACTTTAATTTAAAAATGCACCATTGATGAATGGCCTACGGAAAATGGATCATTGATGAATGGTATTATGATCAAGAAAGTTAGTGTTCTTCTACTTTACAAAGAATAAATCCTTTTTGGGCAAGGGATTGAGGAGAGAAAAAAGGAGGATTAAGTAGAAGAGAAGCTGAACTCTATATTAAATTGTAGTTCCCTTGATGATTCATGGAATTATAACCATGGATGGGCACCGGTAAGGGATCAGCAAATGGATTAGAAGAACCCATGACTGGCATTTGCTGATGGTATTGAGTCTGTGGATACTGGTAAGGGGCCATCATCATGTTATGTTGCTGATGTTGCTGGAACATCATTTGTCGTTGTTGCTGTTGCTGAGCCATGAATGCCATTTGCACATTGGCTGGAGGTGCTATGTTGTTGGACATTGCAAATGGATCTTGCTGATTATGATGATTGAATGGATTATGTGTATCCATTTCCCCATATCCATAGCCTGCATTTCGGAGTTGAAGTTGTCTCCTAGCCTTTTCATCTTCATACAAACTGTCTAGTAATAGCGGGTCAAACCCACCAGCCTGACTCAACAAACGAGGGAGATAAGAACAATAGTGTTGTTAGCTTTTAGATTCAAAGGACAAACCATAGCGTCATTTAGCGGTAGATGGAAAGCACTACGAGCTATTCTTATCATGACATTTAATGCGGTTATACATGTATTGGTCATTTCAAACAGACCTCTGCTGTTATTGACGTGGGTGAAATTGTACCTATAGCCAAATCTGTGAGATGAATGTCACAATAATCGTTTTGGGCCGCATTGGTTGTAGCGTGTGCATGTAACATGTTCATGTTCATATTGATTGGCATGTCTCGTATATACATGATCTACTAAGTATGACAAGCAAGTAAAAACTAACCATTCTTCGATCTGGCGCTTGGCTTGTATGATTACTTGGTGTTGTGACTAGTGCAAGTTCCCAACCAGAAGTTCCATTTGTGTCAGCCAAAGCAAGATTGCTCGAGTTATTTCCTACATAAAATCGCAGAGTTTTAGAATTGAATCGATCAAAGATGGACCCCATTTAGGGTTTTTTTATTAATACAAGTTTGTTTGGATCAAGGGCAATGGCACAGTTATTCCCTATGGGTTTAGATGAGATTATCTCCAATTAGCTTTGTGGAGTAAAACAAAACAGAAGTCTTTGGTTCGACAAGTTTTTTCCTCATTAGTTTAGGAATTCTCTACGGACTAGTCATACATTCTCGTTTCTATTTTCAAAATCTAACAAGCATTGCATATATATATATATATATATATATATATATATATATATATATATATATATATATATATATATATATAAATTCTGATTCTTTGTTTAGTGAAGCACTATAGATTTAACGTCGTTAATTATCAATTACTTCTTACCTTCGGCTGGTACAATTGCTAGCGCCAAAGCATTGCTTTCTTCTAGTTCCCGGGCTTTTGGATTTATTTCGGTTAGACCCTGCAAAGGTGACAAATATATATTATATATTTCGTCAAGCCAATCTCTCAAAACATTCATATGATTCACTTAACCAAAAACACACCAGCAAATCATCAGTAGAATCAGTTGATATCAAAGGAGGAAGCTCCACTTCCTTCTCCTTAGGCTCTGGTTCATCTTCACGCACCTGTTCTTCCCCTTTCTCTTCTTCATCTGGTTTTTCGGTTGTTTTAGCCTCTTCAGATTCTTTGGGTTCTGCTTCCTTTTTAGGTGATTGATCATTTTCGTGAAACTCCTGATGTTGCATTACATTTATTAACGAACCATAACAAACAATTGACGTTGAACCACTTTTAAGAAAAATAACCCTGTGCTCATTACAGTGGTTTCCCTTGGATACCATTAACAATAAATGCAGAAACTTCAGTCGAAATATGCCATAACTAGAACCAGAACACAGATGCAAAGTTGCTGAGTTATATGAAGTTATCGTGGTCAATCTCCAATTCTCCATATCAATCGGTGTGCCAAAATTTACTCCAGAACCCAATGCAAAATATATAAGCGAGTCTTACAGCTATTCTATATCAATTGCTAAGTTGTTTTAGATGGATTGGCCCTAAACTTTATTCTACATATAAGAAAATAAAAGTTCTACACATCAGAATGTCCTGGGAAATCTTTGGCTCGTTCTAAAAGTCATTAGGCTCTTCCACTCTCTGACGAAGTGGCTTGAGCTTCATTTGCCATATTGCATGTAATAAGTCCTTTATTAGTTTAAAAAAATCAAGCATATTGGTTTATGGAACATAAACAAACCGCATATAAGGCACGGTCTTTCTCGAATAAATTTGCATACCACTTTTTCTTACCAGTCTATTAGATGTATTGAAGGGTGCTTCTTTAACGTACTCTTCCATCGTGGCAAGAAATGAAGCAGGTGGCTGTTTATTAGGGCAAATATCTCAGTGAGAAACTGTATACGATAGAGAATAAATATTGTTTTTAATGAGCAAGAACCTGTCTCAAGATTGGAAATTGAAAATTCCTAGCAAGGTCCAATCTCTTGCAGTATTCATAGAACTCAGCAAGAGTATCAGCCTGCGCAGTTAGAAAGATAATCAATTCAACTCGTATGACCCATTAGGAAGCCCGCTGAGGACGAGAAACAGTTCAAATTGAATAACAAAGAGAATGGATCTGAAGGAAAGCAAAGCATTATTGTAAACCTGTTGGCTAGCTCTTTTATAAATGTGTAACGCCTTGATTGCATCATATTTTGGCATATCAAAGAACTGCAACTTTCATTACTTAGTACAGTTCAACATTTAAGAGTTAAACTGAAATCACATTTTAAACTGAAATAGACGTTACCACATCCACAAGATTTATGATTCCATCATTCAGGGCACAGTATATTTTGAAGCTCTCTTTCAACACCTGAAAGATATTTTCAGAAGCGGAAAAGTAAAGTTAGACCATAAGCCCTCTCAGTGAATGGATTTGTAGAAGCGAAGAATTTAAAAGTGTTTCATTTTCTGTGTTAGGACTGGATTCCTCTGAAATGAATTGCTTAACTTCAGGAACAAAAGAGAGTGAAATACGACAACTGTTGACAAACGAAAAATTAACAGTAGACTTTTACAATCCATTATTTGTCATAATAATATTAACCGTGATTGTTTACGTATAGAAATTTCCCACTTCTGTCTAAAATGAGAGCTTATTTTAGATAAGTAATTCCTTTTAATGAAAGTGAAACAGGAGATACGGATGAATCAAGCATAAACAATTTTGTTTTGTAGGAAATCAATCCATGAGTATTGCAGCAATTGAGCTCTCTAGCACCTGAAGTCATATCTATTGTAAGGATCATTTTATCAGATTTTAATTTTTTTGGGTTTCACTGTATCCCATTGATATCTTTTTGCAACTTTTATTTCAATGCAATATATATATATTTCTAAGATAGAAAAGATATTTGTTTATTCCAATGATCAAAGTCTTATTTAAAATTCATGATCTTTAAATTGTCATATTAGTAACTCTAACGGAAAGATTTTATAAGATCCAAGTGTTTTTGTTTTCTCTTTTGGAACTAAATTTCTTTGAAATACTATATAACATTAAATGTAAAAAAAAAAAAAAAAATTTTTTTTTTGTTTCAAAA
>Ga0214545_1008183_pt1 | contig 16900 bp, 15 predicted proteins | sample CNSS4metaG_FD_160064 | JGI IMG/M metagenome (GOLD analysis project Ga0214545, IMG submission 160064) | Root nodule microbial communities from cowpea collected in UCLA plant growth center, Los Angeles, California, USA - CNSS4 | ecosystem: Host-associated > Plants > Roots > Nodule | place: USA... | reverse complement strand
CATTTAGCCTTTCCAAGGTTTGAACCCATGACCCCATTGTTACCACTCAAGTGCATAACCATTTCAACCAATCATGTTTCATGCTAACCATCACAATTCAAGTATCATAACATACAAGAACATGTTTACATAGATTTAAATAATAAAACAATAACACAAAAGTTAGCATACATAGGACTCGAACCCAAGTCCTCTCACACAATCAAAGTACTCTCAACCACTTGAGCTAGTACTTTTCCACGTCATACCAACCATAATTTAATGTCATAATTATTTCCTCTCCCGTATTTATTAATTAATTATTTAATTAATTAATTAAATTCTACGGGTCTTACAAGAATGATCCAAACCTCTACATTGAATGGGAGCAAAAAGTGGACCAAATCTTTACTATTCATTTAGTTAGTTATCAAGAGCAAGTAGACTTAGTAGTTTTAGAATTTGAGGATTATGCCATGACGTGGTGGCATCAATTATGTATGGACAATATTAACCAAGAGCCACCTGCGGCCTCTTGGATGGACATTAAAACTTTTATGCGCGTTATATTTGTTCCTTCCTACTATAGGAGGGAGACTTTTTTGAAGCTTCAAAGGCTTCAACAAGGTTCCATGTGTGTGAATGAGTATTTTAAAATGATGGACTCCATGCTTTTCAAAGTAGGACTCCAATTTGAAAATGAAGAAGAAAAGGTAGCTAGATTTGTGAGTGGTCTTAAAAGAGAAGTTCAAGATGTAGTTGAGTTGTATGAGTACCCTACTCTTGACAAAATTTTACACTTGGCCTTAAAAGTTGAAAGTCAATTGAAAAAGAAACAAGAGGCCAAGAAGAGTACTCCTTACAATGACTACTACTCTAGGACTTGGAAAGGAAAAGAAAGAAAATATGAGAAACCTTCTTCCAAAGACCACCCACCTAAGACCAATGCGTCTAGAAACTCCCATGAAAGTGCAAACTCTTCCTAAGGTTCAAGAACTAGTTCCATAAAATGTTTTAAGTGTTTGGGATATGGTCACATTGCTTCAAATTGCCCAACAAAAAGGAACATGATCTTGAACCCTAAAGGAGAGGTTGAAAGTGAACATTCTTCTCCCCTCTCCCCAAAAAGTTCTTCCTCCCACACTTCTTTCCAATCTTCAAGTGAGGATGAAATCAAACCCAATGAAAGAGGTTTGTTGGTGGTTAGGCGCATGCTAGGCCAAGTGCCTAAAGAATTTGAAAACCAAAGAGAAAATATTTTTCACTCAAGGTGTCAAATCAACAACAAAACTTGCTCCCTCATAATTGATAGTGGAAGTTATGTCAATGTGACTAGCACAAGGGTTGTGGACAAGCTTGGCTTGAAAACCATCCCTCATGCCAAGCTCTATAAGCTATCTTGGCTTAGTGAGGAAGGTGAGATCAAAGTTATCAAAGTTGACAAACAAGTCCTTATTAACTTCTCCATTGGAAATTACAAGGATGAGGTGTTATGTGACTTAGTACCTATGGAAGCAACTCATATTTTACTAGGAAGGCCCACTACAAAAAAAACTAAAATTACCGACGGAATTTTGTCGACGGATATACTTTTGTCGGTAAATTTGAATTATCGATGGATTTTACCGACGGATTCTTAAATTTTAATTACCGACGGATTTTTTTGTCGGTAAAAGAAGCGAAAATTTCACACCCAAATTTGAATTACTGACGAATTTACCGATGAAAAAATCTGTCGGTAAAAGAAGCAGAAAATTTCCTGTCCAAAATTTGAATTACCGACGGATTTGTCCATCGGTAAATCTGTCGATACTTATATAACTTAAAATTCGTCGGTGAAATTCGTCGATAATTTAATTTTTTTTATCGACAAATTTACCGACGGATTTATCTGTCGGTAAAAGAAGCGGGAATTTTCGCCCAAATCTCCTTATAAGAAGACGAGAAGAAGAAGAAAAGAAGGAAAAGAAGAAGAGAAGAAGAAGAAAAAGAAGGAGAAAGAGAAGAAGAAGGAGAAGGAGAAGAAGAAAAAGGAGAAGAAGAATAAGGAGAAAGAGAAGAAGAAGAAGAGGAAGAAGGAGAAGATGAAGATGAAGGAGAAGAAGAAGAACAAGAAGAAGAAGAAGAAGACGACGACGGCGGCAGCGGCGGCGACGATGGGGGCAGCGGCGTCGACGGTGACGGCGACGGCGACCACGAAAAAAAAATGAAAAAAAAATTGAAAGAGGGAGGAGGAAGAAATTGAACAGTGCAACAAATTTACTGATGGATTTTTTGGTAATTACCGACGGATTTTTCTGTCGGTAATTACTGGCAGATTTACCGACGGATTTTTTCGTCGATAATTATCGACATATTTACCGACGAATTTTTCCGTCGGTAAAATTTTACCGACAAGCATTTTGTTGACATATTTTTGACCGTCGATAATCTGTCGATAATGTTGATTTAGCGACGGATTTTGACCATTACCGACGGATTTTGGTCCTCGGTAATATTGATTTTTCTTGTAGTGGCCATGGCAATTTGATAGAAAAGCTTTTCATGATGGCCATGCCAACAAGTTTTCCTTTAGCTTCCAAGGCAAAAAGATTACATTACTACCTCTTTCACCAAGAGAAGTCAATGAGGACCAAATTCAAATGTTAAAGAAAAGAAAAGAAGAGAAGGCGCAAAAGAAGGCGCAAGGGCATAACAATGAGTCAAGTAAGAGCATGATCTCCCTCAAAGGGTGAAAAAGGTAATGCTTGCCCAAAAACCTATTTTCTTAGCTTATCCTAGTGAATCTTCCCCCTCTTTCCAAAACCCTCACTCTAGATGTCCCCAAGACTTGTCATTAGTCTTAGATAAGTTCAAAGATGTTTTTCAAGAATCTCCAAAGGGTCTGCCACCCCTAAGAGGTATAGAACACCAAATTTATTTTATACAAGGCTCATCTTTGCCTAATAGGCTAGCCTATAGGACTAGTGAATGAGTTGTTAGAAAAGGGGTGGGTGCAACATAGCATGAGTCCTTGTGCAATGCCTGTTATTCTTGTCCCCAAAAAGGATGGAACATGGAGAATGTGCATAGATTGTAGGGCTATCAACAATGTAACCATCAAGTATAGACATCCCATTCCTAGGTTAGATGATTTAATTGATGAGTTACATGGTGCAACCATATTTTCCAAAATAGACTTGAAGAGTGGGTACAATCAAATTAAAATTAAAGAAGGTGATGAATGGAAAACCTCTTTCAAGACTAAGTTTGGATTATATGAGTGGTTAGTCATGCCTTTTGGCTTGACCAATGCACCTAGTACATTCATGAGACTCATGCACCATGTTCTTAGAGAGTTCTTAGGGAAGTTTGTTGTGGTGTACTTTGATGACATTCTCATTTATAGTATGTCTCAAGATTACCACTTGCATCATTTGAGGAGTGTGTTAGAGACCTTAAGGAAGCCATCCTTATATGCTAAGATGGAAAAATGTGTGTTTGGGATGGATCATGTGATCTTCCTAGGTTTCAAAATAAATCAACATGGGGTCCATGTGGACCAAGAAAAGGTGATGGCCATCAAGGATTGGCTTCCCCCAAAGAATGTGAGTGAGCTTTGGTCCTTCCATGGGTTGGCTAGTTTTTATAAGAGATTTGTGCCAAACTTTAGCACCATAGTTGCCCCTCTCAATGAATTAGTCAAGAAAGGTGTGGTCTATAAGTGGGGCAAAGATCAAGAAAATGCTTTTGAAACTTTAAAACAAAAATTGATCCATGCACCACTCTTAGCCCTCCCTAACTTTTCCAAAACTTTTGAAATTGAGTGTGATGCATCCAATGTAGGTATTGGGGTCGTGCTTCTCCAAGAAGGACACCGCATAGCCTATTTTAGTGAGAAACTCAAAGGGAGTCACATTAACTACTCCTCCTATCAAAAAGAGCTTTATGCTCTTGTGAGGACTTTGCAAACTTGGCAACACTATCTTCTTTCAAAGGAGTTTGTGATACATAGTGACCATGAGTCACTCAAATTTTTGAAAAGCCAAGACAAGTTAAACAAGAGACATGCTAGGTGGGTAGAGTTCTTAGAGCAATTCCCATATGTCATCAAACATAAGCAAGGAAAGGCTAATATTGTGACGGATGCACTTTCAAGAAGGCATCCCCTCCTTTCCATTCTTGAAACTAAATTTCTTAGTTTTGATCATATTAAGGAATTGTATCCAAAGGATGTTGATTTCTCCCCATTCTTAGTGAATGCCACCAAGGGGCTTACAAAGACTTTTACCTTCTCAATCAATATCTTTTCAAGGGTAAGAGACTTTGCATTCCCCAAGGTTCTTTAAGAGCATCACTCATTAGAGAGGCACATGAGGGAGGTTTAATGTGGCATTTTGGGCCAAATAAGACTTTGGAAGTCTTAAAGGAGAATTTCTATTGGCCTCACAAGAGGAAGCATGCAGATAAGCATTGTAAAAGTTGCATAGCATGCATGAAAGCCAAGTTTAGAGTCCAACCCCATGCTCTTTATACCCCCTTGCCCATCCCTTCCAAGCCTTGGGTTGACATTTCTATGGATTTTGTCTTAGGCCTCCCAAGGACCTAAAAAGGTAGGGATTCCATTTTTGTGGTTGTGGATAGGTTCTCTAAGATGGCCCATTTCATTCCTTACCATAAGATTGATGATGCAACTTATATTGCAAATCTTTTCTTCAGGGAAGTGGTGAGACTACATGACCTACCTAGGTCCATTATGAGTGATAGGGACTCCAAGTTCCTAAGCCATTTTTGGAGAACTTTGTGGGGTAAACTTGACACCAAGCTTCTTTTCTCCACCACTTGCCACCCACAAAGTGATGGCCAAACCGAGGTGGTTAATAGAACCTTAGGGCAAATGTTGAGGTGTATGATAGTGCAAAATATTAAAGAGTGGGAGGAACTTCTTCCCCACATAGAGTTTTCCTATAATAGGGTTGTGCATTCCACTACTTCTCATTCCCCTTTTGAGGTTGTGTATGGGTTCAATCCCCTAACTCCTTTAGACCTCCTTCCCTTACCCACTCATGAGGCATGAACTTGCCAAGATGGTGAGGCCAAAGCCAAGTACATCCAAGACTTGCATTTGCAACTCAAGGAAAACATTGAAAGGAGAGTTAAGAAACAACAAGAGGATGGTAATAAGGGAAGAAAGGAAGTCATCTTCCAAGAGGGAGATTGGTATGACTTCACTTGAGAAAGGACAGATTCCCTACTCAAAGGAAGTCTAAACTTCTCCCTAGAGGGGATGGCCCCTTTCAAGTCATTAGGAGGATTAACAACAATGCTTATGAGTTAGACTTACCCCCAAGCTACAATATAAGTAACTCATTCAATGTTTGTGATCTTTCTCCTTTTGATGTAGGCTTTAAGAATTTGTAGTCGAATTCTCTCCAAGAAGGGGAGGATGATGAAGGCGTGACCAACCATGACACCTCCATAGAAGCTCCCTCAAGAAGAATCACTAGAAGCATGTCTAGAGGGGAGTCTTCTATTCCATCACCTTTATCTTTGTTTAGCATCACTTTAGTTTGAATTCCCTAAGTTGGTCTTTAGTTGACTTATTTTGGTTGACTTGTTGACTTTGATCCAAAGTTGACCTTTGACCAATATTAGATTAACTTAAACCAACATGGTAATCTTTGTTTGTCTTGTTTTGTAGGTAATTAAGAGAAAGTAGAGCATGCTAGGTGGCACATGGTGATTGGAGCACATGGATGATGTGGAAGAGAGAGGAAAGCAAAAGTAGATATGTACCTTGTCTCCTTTTGCCTTTTTGGTTTATTCCTTAGAAGGATACTTGGTCTCCTTCTTCTTTTGGCCTAGAATCCTCATGGAAATGCATCCACCAACCACATTCCTTCACTTGGCCGAGAATTATCCTAGCTTAGGTTTTTAAGGTTTGTTAGTTAGTCCTTTTCATGTTTTTGTATTTGCTAAAGGACCCCTATGAACTCCTATTTAAAGGGTGTTCCTTGTCTTGTTAAAGGATTGATCATTTGTTGCTATAAACTTTGTGTTTCAACCATCATTTTGCCGTGAGCTCTCCTTCCTAGAAGTGAACTCACCTTTGTCTTATCTTGCTTGCAAGTTGCGACACCATCACTCATATCTAGGGTTTGGTTGGCTTAGATCCCCCCTATGAGTGGCGTGCTTCATCCATTGCTCATCTTCTATGCTTTCCATTTTTATTGTTTCTTCTTTCATTTTGTTCTTCAAGTGTTGTTGAATCCGTGTGTGTGTTAACTTGACTCCAACTCTCTTCTTCCTTTTATGAGCTGGAGAAATGAACCTTAACATCTAGATAGCCTTCTATCTTAATGTCCATTGGGAATTTTCAAAAAGTTTTCTTAAACAACTTCACCATATTCATAACTCTAAAAGAAAACAAGATAATCCTTCATCACCCAGTAAAATATCAGGCTTTGATGGCCTTGATCAAGCATGGAAATGATTCATAAACAACCAATAACTCCAGTCACATTTGTAGCATCTTGTTTAGTATAGTTGAATCAGGTAATATCCTTTTTTGCATCAAACCTTTAAATAAAGAAGATAAATGGATTCTGGATTCAGGAGCCACTGAGCATGTTACGATGAATATTCAAAATTTTACTACATATCAAGAAGTAAAGAATATTAAAGTGAATCTTCCCAATGATAATTGTGTTGTTGCCACTCATAAAGGGGATGTGAAGATACATGATGATATTATCATGCATAATGTTCTTTTCATACCTGATTTCCATTTTAATTTGATATCAATCTCTAGACTTATAACTGATTCTCATGTTCACATTGTTTTTACTAATTCTGAATGTTTTATCTAGGATCAAACGAGCATAAGGATGATTGGTTCAGTTAAATTTTGTGAAGGATTGTATGTCCTGACTATTTTGTATGATTTTAAGAAATCTGTAAACTGTGAATTTTGTAAATAGTGGCATTTGGCACAAAAGACTTGGTCATTTGTTTGATAAAAGATTACAATTTCTTAGAAATAAGCATGATTACATTGAATCTGGGAATGAACATTGTGATATATGCCACATGTCAAAACAAAGAAAGCTTAATTTTTCTAATAGCAAATCACGTACTGATAAATGCCTTGATCTCATTCATGTTGATATTTGGGGACCCACTCCCAATCCTTCATTGCATGGTCATCGATACTTTCTAACTATCATAGACGATTGTAGCAGATTTTGTTGGATTTATCTCATGCATAATAAATCTAAAACTAGGATGCACCCTACCAATTTTGTTAATTTTGCTGAAAACCAATTTGAAAGCAAGGTAAAAGTGATTAGGAGTGATAATGGGCATGAATTTAAGATGGAAGATTTTTTTGAACTCTAAGGGCATTATACACCAAACTACATGCATTGAGACTCCCGAGCAAAATGGGATTGCTAAGAGAAAACACCAGCATTTATTAAATGTGACTAGAGCTCTCATCTTTCAATCCAAACTATCTACCTGTTTTTGGTCATATGCCCTCATGCATGTTGCATTCTTAATTAACATCACTCCTAGTGCCTTTCTTCAAAATTGCACTCTTCATGAAAAGCTTTATGGAAAGTCTTATAATTTCATAGATCTTAGAGTTTTCGGTTGCTTATGTTACATACAAACCATATTTGCTAAACGTTCAAAATTTCAGCCTCATGCTAGATTTGGAATATTTCTTAGGTTTCCTCTACATACAAAAGGTTATCTAGTCTTTGATTTAAAAAATCATGCTATTAAAGATTCTAGAAATGTTTTGTTTAATGAAAGTATTTTTCCCAGCTGTTACAATATTGATAATAATGATGTTGATCACAATGATGTTTGTCTACCTGTTAGTCAATCTTATGATACTGTTTTAAATGATAAACATGATAAAGAAATTATCAATAAAGTTTCTGATTTTTCTGAAATCAATATTGACCAATCTAGAAATACTTCTAACCTAAGAAGGTCCAATAGACCTAGGAATATACCCACATACTTACAAGAATATCAAATTGATTTAGCTCTTGTAAAAACTACAAAATATCCTCTTCAATCTTATGTCTCTTTGTCCAGATTATCCACTAAATTTCAGAATGTTATTTTGAATATTGATAGCAACAATGAGCCGAGATCTTTCAAAGAGGCTATCCAAATTCTAGAATGGAAAATAGTCATGGATGCAGAACTATCTGCATTTGACCAGAATAAGACTTGGACCATTTTTGACCTTCCCTCAAATTGTACCACTATAGGCTGTAATTGGTTTTTAAGCTAAAGCACAAGGCTGATAGGACCATTGAAAGGCATAAAGCACGCCTAGTAGCAAAGGGATTCACACAACTTGAAGGGTTGGATTTTCATGACACATATGCACCTATGGCAAAGCTTACACCAGTCCATTTTGTGCTACCTATTTAAGTTGCAAAAGATTGGAAGTTAATCTAATTAGACGCCAATAATGCATTTTTGCATGGGGAACTTAATGAAACAATATATATGGATCTTCCTCCCATAATGACTAGCACTGAAACAAATCAGGTATGCCTTCTGCACAAATCCCTATACGGGCTACGCCAAGCAAGTCATCAATGGTATGCACAACTTTCTTCTTTTCTCTTTAAACATGACTTCAAACAATCTTTTGCAGATCATTCATTATTCATTCAATATGATCATGATAAAATTACCATCATCCTTGTGTATGTTGATGATATCATAGTGACTGGGAATAGCCCTGAAAGAATTCAAAATATAACTATGTTACTTAATCAAGCTTTCAAACTGAAAAAACTTGGAGATTTGACTTATTTTCTCATATTTGAAATAACTCGTAGTAGTAAAGGAATAAATCTTTCACAAAGAAAGTATACCATTGATTTACTTAATGAAACTGGCATGCTAAATTCTTCTCTTGTCAGTACACCTATGAATTTTTCTACCAAGTTTCATGCAGATGGAGAGCTTCTGCCTGACCTAACTGTCTATCGTAGACTCATTGGCAAACTAATATACTTGGCCAACACCAGACCAGACATCACATATGTTGTGAACCATCTTAGTCAATATGTTTCATCACCAATAAAAGACCACCACCAAGTTGCCTTCAGAATTTTACGATACTTGAAAGGATCTGTTGGTCAAGGACTCTTCATTGATGCCAAAAATGATTTCCATCTTAAAGCATATAGTGATTCAGACTGGGTAGGCTGTATTGACTTTAGAAAATCTATCACAGGGTATCTCATCTATCTCGGTAACACTCTGATTGCATGGAAATCAAAGAAAAAAACTATTATCTGCAGAAGCTCATGTGAGGCAGAATATCGAGCCTTGGCACAAACTGTTTGTGAAGTATAGTGGATAACTCATCTTCTACACGACATTAGCATTCCCATGCTCTAGCCAGGTACTATATACCTCTGCCATTAAAATTGCTAACAACCATGTGTTTGATGAATGTACGAAACACATAGAAGTGGACTGCCACACTATCAGAGAAAAGGTCCAACAAGGTCTCGTAAAGCTTCTCCCCATCAGAACCAACCATCAACTTGTTCACATATTGACCAAAGCGCTTCCTCCTAGTATTTTTTTCTCAGCTAAATTCCAAGCTTGGTAGCCATAATATATACTACAAGCTTGAGGGGGGGGGGGGGGGTCTTAGAACCCATGCATGTTGTCATTGCTACACGTTGCCTACCACCTCACCAAACTGGACTTCCTTTTGGGCTTTTCTGTTTTTGGCTTTTAACCGTTGGCTCTTTCTTTTTATGACTTTTATTCCTATAAATAAGGCTTTATGCCTCTTCATGTAAAGTCAAGTCACAAAGACCAATTTCATCAATAACAACTATTTTCTCTTTTCCTTTTGAGTCTTTTTCTTTTCTGCCACGTTTTCGTTGTGTTTGCTGTTTTGTTATAACGAGCTACTCGTTTGCAAAAGTCTCTATCTCCTTACAGGGGCATGATTTCCAAGATACATCAACCCCATTGATATCTCTGAGATACTCGCTTCCTCCAATGGAAGAAAAAATGAAATCAAGTTGTTGATTGAACATTTCATCAACCTTGAAAACTTTGAGAAAAGTATAAGCAGAAATTTCTTTTGTGGCCCTAGAAAATCTTTCATGAGATTGTTAGAGAATTTTGGAGGAACATAAGGTTCAAAGGAAGCATCGACATTATCACAATTGTTCTTCATACTAAATTCACCTTAAATCCAAAACCTATCTTAGAAGCTATAGGATGTGGGAATTAAGCTAAGAAGTAACTTGTGTTTGGAGGTGAAGCTCGCAACTAAAGAAAGGGAAATTGGGACTTCACATGCACTTGCTTAAAAAGTATATGTTGTGTAAAGCTTGCTACCAAATGATCTGGAAAAGACTGAACCAGAAAGCTACACCTGGTAACGGTTGTGAAGAATCCCATTGGACACTTTGGAAGATATGCAACACCTTTCTATAGTTATATCAAACTAGAAAGACAAATATAGCTAGATACTTAAAAAGAAGATGGAACATAAGAGCTAGAGACACACATTTCGTAGATTTTCATTTTTCAGCAGTGATGTAGATTTTCTTTGAAATTTGCAAGGAATTCTAGACTGCATAGCTAGCTAGAAGACATTGCGCTTCAAATCAGTTGTATTTTAGTTTAGTTTTTGTTGATTCATTGTCTAAGAACTAGAAATATAGTTAATAGATTGTGGATTCAGTATTCTTTTGTAACTTTTGTGATTTAATCCTCCCATTACATGTTTTCTCTTTAATTTTACTGATTGTTTCATCTAAAATCTTTGTTCGAACATGTTCTTCTGCATTTTCCATCTCAATTCAGTTTTCCTTTTTTACTTAAGTTTGAATTAGGTTTGCTTTTATAAAATGTTGAATTAAAGTATGTGCAAAGTAATTACATTGATTTAGTGAGCACACAGAGACCAATTCTAAATTCAAGACGTACATAGTGACTCTTAAACATCAAAAGCAGAACCTAGACCAGCTGAGGTTAATATTTGAGTTGATTGCTCTTTTTGTTATTTTCTTTGTTTCATTTGTTCTTCATCAATTCATCATTTTCATTCATTCCAATTGTGAAATTGTGTTATATTTAGGTTCTGCATAACCCCATAAGTCACCAAAACTCTTTTTGTAGATATAGAATTAAGAATAATGATTTCTAGATTTGTAGTTAATTTTGTTAATTAGGGTTCTTAGATTAGAAATCATTATTACATGTTTAATTGTTAAATTCTCATTTTTTTATTCTTAGTTATTGTTATTTAGTGATTTTTATCATCAATTTTATGTAATTGACTATACGTATAAAATGCATCGTTCATCCTTACATAAGCGAACACATTCATTTCATTTTCTTCTTTTCTCTGCATTTTAGTTTGAATTGTGTGATTTATATGTTTATTAATAGTTTTAATCATAGATTTTTGCTGTGTTTAACATTAAGAATATTCCATACATGTTCATTGTAAAATTCCACTCAAGTTCTTAGAAACATTTCATAATCTTAGAGATTCACACTATTAGAAATTCCCATATTACATGGGATTTTTCTTGTAAATTTGTTAAAAAATTTTGCAAGAAAAGACTTTTTTCTGCCATTTTTTCTAAGAATTTTAATTGGCAGGTAATTCCTTCTTGGGTAATCATTTCCTACAAAATTATAAAATTTGCAAGTATTTCTTACAAAATTTGTTGCGAAAAGTGTTTTATACAAAATATTTTGCAAGAAAATTGGTAGCAATTTCTTGCATTTTTTTTTCACAACAAAATTTGTAGGTATTTCCTACGAAAAAATTTTCAAAACAAAATTTGTGTCTAATAGTATTATAAAGAAAAGATGGGGTTTTGATATGCAAAAATAGATAACAAGTATCTGAAAGATTGTAAAAATAATAATATTAAAATAGGTCAATTCCATTACTTTTTCAAAATAGATTCATTATTGATTATCTAAAGATTATTGTTAAATTAATCATTGTTGTAAATTTGCAAATTAATCAATGTAAAGTTCCAATTAATTTGTTGGCATTTTTACTTTTAACCAAACTATAGATTATCCACAACAAATTTAATCAAAGTACAATCTCAATCAAATTTTACTATGTCTAATCATGTTTATTCCTTACTCTCCTCACCGAATAAAAAGCTTAATCAATCAAAGCCAGATCTCAATTATTGGTAAAAATTTATTTAATCACATGAAAGCTTCTAAATTAAATCAAAGCAAAGTCTCAATTGAATTTAAAAACCCTTCAACTCATTTGATTAGTATGCATATAGATTTAGACACTTTGCTAATTAGCTAGAATTTAAAATCAGTAGTTTTTATTTAATTCAAAAATAAAAGGCGTAGTTAAATGAACACCTTAGAATCCATAATGACATTAGAGTTGAATCAACCCTATAAGCTTAGCCTTCCATGGATTGGGTGGAATACATAATGAATGAAAGAAAAAGTAAAAATGCGTGAAAAGAAGGTGAGAAATGTGATGGATGGCAGCTGCACCAAAACTATAGTTGTTGATGCTTGTTCTCTAGTTGCACATGGTTGACGGTGGTGAACACTGACGATGGAGCTTGGTGATTGAACGACATGGACGTGGGTGGAGAAGCTAAAAATGTTTGGTGTTATGGTTCTATTAAAGAGTATGCTAGATTGAAGACGATGATGTGATAACATCTGATTGGTTTGATTTTTTGTGTTAGGATGCTGCCATATGGCAACATGTGATTGGAAAGATTTGATAGTGGTGGATCATGACACTTGGAAGCATTGGATTATAGCTAATTATGTGAGTGGTAGGAGGGTTGAAGATAGAAAGATATGGAGGTGTAATAGTGAAACTTGATTGCATGGCTTATTGTTGAAAAAGGGGAGTGTATAAGTAAATGAAGGGGTATAGGACACAATTTTCTAGAATTTGTTGATTTTGGCCTTATTCTAGAGGTGTTTGTAACTTTAATCAATTTACTTTTACACATTGAATGACCTAAACTTAACTTCAGCTACATCAACAAATATTAGAATATCCAAAAATAATTTATGCAACTAAAATATACTTTTTAAGACATTTTTATTTCACCAACTTAATATGTCTAATTATAAAAATCCTATTTAAATTAATCTTCGAAGCACAAAAATTCAATTAAAAGTTTAAAATTAAAGCTTAAATAAGGTCAAAAATATGCATTCATCAATCCCCCACACTTATCCATTTACACTCTTGAAAAAATATTAATCTTCTAGAAATCAATTTACCGTGCACATACAAATGGAAAAGTTCTATTTTTCACACAAGAGTTAATCTTTTGAATTTACAAGAAAATCAAATATGAAATATATCACTCAAGTTTAAAATGTATATTTTCTTTCCAAAATTTGCTCAAGTGTTTTAGGTTGTGTTTTCACTTAAAATACCCATATAAGTAAACATTCTTGATATTTAAAAGGATTCTAATATTCACAAACTTTCAGAAAAAACATGCAATAAAAGATCATGAGAATTTTTTACAAGTTATAATGAGGTCAGGGCAAAGGTAAGGAAATTTTTTAGTATTTTTGATTTTTTTTGAAGCATAATTTGAAAAACAACTATTTTTCTTTTAACCTTTGAGAAAGCAAGTATTTTTCTTTGAGAAAGCAATTATTTTTCATTTTTTCTAATTTTTTTTTTCGAAACTTTTTCATCATCATTTTTTTCTTTTGCCATTTCTATTATTTTTGGGGTGAGGATCACACCCATACACTTTATTCCTTAGCCATTTCTAATACAATATGTTAGCTTTTGGTTTTGCAATGGACTTTATAAAAAGAAAAAAGATCTTAATGGCTCAAAAGGGGCTATCAACGATTTAGTATTAAAGTAGGTTTATTTGGCCAAGTAGCTAGAAACAAGAAATGCCTCAAAGATATCATACCATGCATATCTAACTAAGTTGTAAAACAAATAACCAAGCTAAATATTGCATAAAAAAAAATATAGGAGCAAGTCACTCAAGAAAAATAGGAATGGCATATGAAGGTCCATCCTTTTCATTAAGGCTAAAACTCACAAGGTCAAAATTCTTTCACAAAAAGATTTCATCAAGTAATTTTCAAATCAAATCAATTAACAAATCATAGAAACAATCCACTCATATAAACATGACTCCTATTTTCCAAAATTATGATCGTCCCAATTATTGAATCAAGTCCTAAAATCCAATGCAAATATGTTTTATTGAAAATTTGTAATTAAACAAAAACAAACTAGCATAAAGCAAAAACAAAATCAAAATAGGGAACAAAATAAATCATTTCCCCACACCCCCACACTTTATCCATGCATTGTCCTTAATGTATGCAATATAGAATGCAAAGAAAAAGTATGAAGGGTACTTACCTCTTCAAGGTGGAAGGTATAATAGAGAAGTCAAGTTCATCACATCCATCGTCTTATTCAACATGTTGATTTTCATTGAATATTCGAAAACGGTGTCCACTAACTTTGATGAAGATTCTTTCTAAAGATTTCTTGATATTCACTACTCCATAAGGAAATACTTGTGTAATAATGAATGACCCTTCCCATGTGGAATGCAACTTACCACTCATGTTACCTAACTTCGATTTGTACAATAACACCTTTTGCCTTACCTGGAATTCCTTTCTTGCAACAACCTTTTGGTCATGGAATTTCTTCTTTTCTCCTTGTAGAATTTTGAGATTTAAAAGGTTGTGAGCCTAATTTTCTCTAGTTCTTGCAACAGGAGTTTTTGCTCTTTCCCAGCTTCTTCCAAGTCCAAGTTGCAAGCTTTCATAGCCTAATAGGCCCGATGTTCAATCTCCAAAGGTAGATTACAAGCATTTCCAAAAATAACCCTAAAAGGTGACATGCCTATAGGTTCTTTGTAAGTCGTCCTATGTGCCCAAAGTGCATCATCCAATCTTGTGGCCCAATCATTTTTGGTAGGCCTTACCAACTTCTACAAGATCTTGATCTCATTGATAGAGATCTTAGCATGCCCATTAGTTTGAAGGTGATATGATGTAGCAATGCAATGTTTCACCCCATATTAGTTCAACATGTTCTCAAGCAGCTTATTATAAAAGTGGATTCCTTGGTCACTAATGATGGCTCATGTATCTCAAACCTACAAACAATGTTAAACTTGAAAAAACTCATGACAACTCAATCATCACTAGTATTTATAGTTGTGGCTTCAACCTACTTGGCGACATAGTCTACAATATATAAAATATAAGTAAACCATGAAAAAGAAGGAAAAGGACCCACAAAATAAAACCCAAAATATCAAATATCTCACAATATAACATGGGTTGTTGAGGCATCTCTTCTCTTCTTGAAATAAATCGGGTTACTCCTTGACATTGCTCACAATTTTCATATACCATTTGTGTAACATCCCTGTCGGATATTACGGGTTTAAATAATAAATAAAAATCTCATTAATTATAAATCCATTTCCTAAAAACGCGAGAAATTTCAAATAATTTATTTCATAATAAAGATAACTCTAAATTCAAATTTCTCAAAATTCAATAAAATACAAAAACAATCTCATAATAGTTTACAACTTTGATCCAAACAATAGATGATAAAAACTCAATAAAACTGTTCCCATGAGTTTTCCCCCACTCCGGCTCTAAGCCTCACCAGATCCACCTACAACATCATCTGCTCTCGTGTATCGCGTACACAATCATCGCCAAACACAAGCTGATAGGGTGAGCTAACAAAACAAACATATATATATATATATATAGCACAATTATATATATCACACAATCAAAATAAAGGAATTCCTTCCTTTGATTCCATACCACATGGCCACAACCATCTACGTCTTCTAGTGAGTACCTCAAGATGTCTTGCTGCCATACCTATCGACCACAACCGATAGAGCACATGCGGGAAACCATGCTACGGATCACACACCGTAACACCAGGTGGAGTTCCCAAATACGAACATAGTTCGCAAAGTCCCAAGACTACCAAACTTGTCAGCTAACTACTGAGGATGACAATCTATCTGGATCCATCCGTATTGGCTACAACTAACACACTCACACCAGCAATACTCGTCAACCCGAGCTCAACTCAAGAGTTCCTCGTGTTCATCCGTCATCCTGAGCACAACTCGAGGGATGCCATTCTGAGCCACAACTCAAGGAATGCCGCATGCTTAACCCCTATCCCAAGCTTAACTCAAGGGATACGTTTTGAGCCACAACTCAAGGAACACCTGCAAGCCGACCTTTAAGATATCCTAAAAGCCTTATAGTTCATGCACATCATAGCAAGCACAACACCCTTGCTTCACGGTATCCCCTGGCACAACACTCTAGGCACCAGGCGCATCAAGCCTCTAAACTGCCTGGCGGGGGACACATACCGCCAGGGGCAAACGTGCCTCTGATGCCCACGCCTGCAGTTATCGTCTGGCAGGACACTCCTCACCGTCAAGCGCCACGCGTTCCAGTAGCCACTGGTTTTGAAACTACCGCCTGTTGACTCCAAACCTTCTGCCAGGCGATACATCAGTAAAGCGAGTTGTACTGCTTATCCCCCTGTAGCCTGATTTTTTTCCCAAGTTCGTGCAAGTGCTACAACAAAATTTCCACCTCTATTCCCATAACAATTCCCTGTACCCATGTGCTACTTTCATATACATATAAGGGTATCCCCAACTCCAACCATGTTATTTCAGCCATTTGCCACAAAGTTATTCCCTTCCAAGGGCTCTAAAACAGTTAAGTAACATCCATGTGTTCCCCACCTCAAACCAGTACATATATATACATATATATATATATATATATATATATATATATATATATATATATATATATATATATATATATATATATATATATATATATATATTTT
>Ga0214545_1008179_pt1 | contig 16909 bp, 4 predicted proteins | sample CNSS4metaG_FD_160064 | JGI IMG/M metagenome (GOLD analysis project Ga0214545, IMG submission 160064) | Root nodule microbial communities from cowpea collected in UCLA plant growth center, Los Angeles, California, USA - CNSS4 | ecosystem: Host-associated > Plants > Roots > Nodule | place: USA... | reverse complement strand
ATGATTTCTTTAATTCAAAACTTGGAAGCCTGTGATTGAAACTTAGATTTAGGGAGAATCAATATGAAATGAACACAAATTTAAAGCATAAGTGCCAGAGTTTGTTATGAATCTTTACTGAATTTTGAAACTTATCAAAATTCTAGCTGGACTTGAACCCAATTGGAGATATAACTTACCTAGATAATGGAAACTGAGGGAGGAACTGCGGAGGGTCCTGTTGGCTGGCCCTTCCAGAGTCTGAATATGAAAAGATTGAAGCAGTGAGATGGTACCACAGAGAAGAGGGAGTGGGAGAGGGTTTGAGTTGCAGAGAAAATTTTGAGAGAATGAGGAAGAAGAAGAGAGGTGTTTCTGTTTTTAGAAAGGAAGCAAAAGAGGGGTATCACATTCTCCCTAACAACAAAAATTTTCGACCCGAAAATTGAGACTCACCAGGGAACAAGTGTGGATATGACTTTCTCACGTCTTCTTCCAATTCCCAAGTGGAATCACCTGTCCTCTTGTCCCAAATGACCTGGACTAGTCTGATGGACTTCCCTCTGAGCTGCCTCGTCTGGATATCTCCTAAACCAACGGGCTGAACCTCTATTGTAAGGTCTCCTCTAATCTGCAGATCTTCCATCTCAAGTACATGGGAAGGGTCAGGTACATACTTTCTGAGCTGTGAAACATGAAACACGGGGTGGAGGTTGGTCAAGGGAGGGGGTAGGGCAATCTCATATGCCACTGGTCCAACTCTTCTCAGAATTTGGTATGGACCAACGAACCTAGGAGACAGCTTCTTCTGGTGAATTGCTCTTCCCACACCAGTAGTCGGGGTGATTCTCAAGAAAACATGGTCCCCTGGTTCAAACTCTAAAGGTCTTCTCCTCTGATCAGCATATGATTTTTGTCTGCTTTGAGATGCTTTCATTCTTTCTTGTATGAGCTTGACCTTTTCAGTGGTCTGTCTCAGAAGCTTTGGTCCCACCACCACTGATTCCCCATCCTGATACCAGCACAAAGGCGTTCTACATCTCCTGCCATAAAGGGCCTCATAAGGTGCCATGCCAATACTGGTGTGAAAGTTGTTGTTGTATGTAAACTCCACCAACGGCAGGATCTCATCCCACGCACCCAGATGGTCCAGCACGCACGTCCGCAAGAGATCCTCAAGAGATTGGATGGTTCTCTCGGACTGCCCATCGGTCTGAGGGTGATAAGCGGAGCTCATAGCCAACCTGCTACCCATAGCATCCTGCAGCGTCTGCCAAAAGCGGGAGGTGAATCGTGGGTCTCTATCAGAGACTATACTCGATGGTACACCATGTAACCTCATGATCTCACTGATATACAACTGTGCTAGCTTCGCCATAGACATCCTCAAGTTTACTGCTAGGAAGTGAGCACTCTTGGTGAGGCGATCTACTATCACCCATATAGCATCGTGGTTCCTCACGGTCCGAGGTAAATGGGTGATAAAGTCCATAGCAATGCTATCCCATTTCCACTCGGGTATCTCAAGTTGCTGAAGCATTCCCCCTGGTCTCTGGTGTTCTATCTTAACCTTCTGACAAGTTAAACATGACGATACATATCGAGCGACATCTTGCTTCATGCCCGACCACCAGAACGATTCCTTCAGATCATGATACATTTTAGTCATGCCTGGGTGCATGCTAAAACGGCTCTTGTGCCCTTCCTCAAGAATCATACCCTTCAGTTCTAAATCTTCAGGTATGCAAACTCTGCCTCTGAATCTCAGTACTCCATCACCTCCCATCAAGAAATCCTTGGCCTTCTCAGTACCAAGTAACTCTATTGTCCTCTGTAGCTTGGGGTCCAACGGTTGCTTCTCCTTTATCAGCTTAAGGAAATCATTAGACACTGTGAGATGGTTACATCTAATGACTCCCTCATCTAAAATCACCTGTAACTGCATATCTCTAAACTGTTCCACCAATTCTAACTCTCTGACCATCATGTGAGATGCGTGAACTGCCTTTCTGCTTAAGGCGTCAGCCACCACGTTCGCCTTCCCGGGTGGTACAACAACTCAAAATCAAAGTCTTTTAGGAACTCCATCCACCGCCTCTGTCTCATGTTTAACTCTTTCTGGTCAAACAAATACTTCAAACTCTTATGGTCACTGAAAACCTGAAATTGTGCACCATACAGGTAGTGTCTCCAGATCTTTAGTGCAAACACCACTGCTGCTAACTCCAAGTCGTGCGTGGGGTAGTTCTTCTCATGATTCTTCAATTGTCGAGAGGCGTAGGCCACCACTCTCCGTTCTTGCATCAGGACACATCCCAATCCCTGATGAGAAGCATCACAGTAAACCTCAAAGGGTTTACCGGTATCAGGAATCACCAACACTGGGGCGCTAGTCAACTTTTGCTTTAACTTTAGGAAGCTCTCTTCACACCGGTCGGTCCAAGCAAACGGTTGATCCTTGCGGGTTAACTGGGTCAAGGGTGCTGCTATCCTGGAGAATCCTTCAATGAATCTCCTATAGTAACCTGCCAACCCCCACAAACCTCCTTACTTCAGTCACTGACTTAGGGCGTTCCCAACTTAGCACAGCTTCTACTTTAGACGGATCTACTGCTATGCCCTGAGCCGATATCATGTGCCCCAAGAACTGAACTGAAGTCATCCAGAACTCACATTTTGACCGCTTTGCATACAACTGCTTCTCCCTCAGTATGCTCAGAACTATCTTCAGATGCTCCGCATGTTCCTCTGGAGTCCGCGAGTAAATCAAGATGTCATCTATGAAAACCACCACGAACTTGTCTAGAAATGGCCTGAAGATTCGGTTCATGTAGTCCATGAACAAAGCGGGGGCGTTAGTCACACCAAACGGCATCACCACATACTCGTAGTGTCCGTACCTGGACCTGAAAGCGGTCTTGTGCACATCATCAGGCTTGACTCGGATCTGATGGTATCCTGATCTTAGATCAATCTTGGAGAACACTGCCGCACCGTGCAACTGATCCATCAAGTCGTCGATCCTTGGCAGAGGGTACTTGTTTTTGATGGTTAGCTTATTCAGCTGCCTGTAATCCACACAGAGTCTGGAACTACCGTCCTTCTTTTTAACCAGTAACACCGGCGCTCCCCAAGGTGATACGCTCGGCCTGATAAACTGTTTTTCTAGCAGCTCTTCAATCTGTTTCTTCAACTCCACCAGCTCAGCAGGAGCCATTCTGTAGGGTGCGATAGACACTGGTCCTGCTCCTGGCACCAGGTCAATAGAGAACTCTATCTCCCTAGTAGGGGGTAGGCCAGGCACTTCCTCAGGAAACACATCTGAGAAATCCCCCACTACAGGCGCCTCCAAGGGTCCAATTTCGGTCTCCACGGATAACTGGGTCAGAACCAGGAAGCATTGAGACCCTTCCTTCATTGCCTTGTCCACCTGCTGTGAGGACACCAACAAGTCTTCATCTTCCCAGCTAGGAAATAACACTTTCCTTTCGTTGCAGTCGATGAGAATGTGACTGGCAGATAGCCAATCCATCCCTAAGATGACATCTAGTCCCACCAAGGGTAAGCAGATGAGGTTTACCCTGTACTTGCGCCCCTCAACCTCGCTCTTGCACCTAGCACACATGGTCGAGGTTCTGACCAACCCAGAAGCAGGTGTGGACACCACCAGGTCATACTGGAGCTCTTTCACCGGAAGACCCAACTCCACTACTCTAGATTCCGACACAAAAGAATGTGTCGCCCCTGAATCAAACAGAACATGCAAGCTCCTACGAGCTATCACACAAGACCCGATGATAAGGTTACCTGATCCAGCTGCCTCTGCACCCGTCACGGCATACACTCTGCCCACTGCCTGTGGTCTCGCACCTCCCCTCGACGACTGTGATTGAGGCTGTGGTGAAGGCCTCGACACTGTGCTCCTATCAACTGGGCAATCCTTGATGAAGTGGCCCACCTGGCCGCATTTATGGCATGTCCTCCTATCAGAAAGCTGGGGGCAGGCGCTCCTCAGATGGGGCCCCCGACAGTGGAAGCACTGTGGCCTAAAAGGCTGGGACTGCTGGGGCGGATGTGAGAACCTCCTGGGCCCCTGGAGCTGAGGCCTAGAGTATGGCTTCCTTCTGTCGTCATGTCTGCTCGTGGACCCAGATGGTCCTCCCACCTTCGGCTGAGACTTCTGCTAAGCTTCAACTTCAGCCTTAAGCTTCTCCATCACTCTTGCCTTTTCTACCAAGGCAGGAAATTCCTTGATAGAAAGCGGGGCCACCATGAGCTTGAGGTCACCTCTCAACCCATTCTCAAACTTTCTACACTACCAGTCCTCTGCCATCTTCAGGGTGTGAAATCTACCCAAGTGTTTGAACTTTTTAGCGTACTCCGACACTGACATATCTCCTTGCATCAACTGCAAGAACTCAATCTCCTTCGCATACCTCACACTATCTGGGAAGAACTCAGCGTAGAACTTCTTCTTAAATAGTTCCCAAGTGATGGTCTCATGGCTGTCCTCCAACATCATCTTCATGTTGGACCACCAGTGCACGGCCTCTCCAGCAAGAAGGTACTCAGTGTATGCCAGCCTGTTCTCTGCAGGACATCTCTTAGCATCATAGATTCGTTCCATGTCCCGCATCCACTGGTCAGCTTCATCCGGGCTAACTTTGCCATCAAAGCGGGATGGATGGTGTTGTAGGAAATCCTCCAAACTCCACTCTTGCACTCGGGGCAGTGAAGCTTGGGAAGAACCAGCGGCTGAACGGTTTTCCCCTATCTGATGCAGAGCTTCCAAGTGCCTTTGCTGAGCCGCTTCTGCTGCTAGTCTTGCAGACTCCATCTGTTGCAAGGCTAGATTCTACTGATTCACCATGTTAGCATTCTGCTGCTGCATGGCGGCTATCATCGCCTCGATTGCTCCCACCCAGTGAGGATTATCTGGGTTTGGGACAGGAGGTGGAAGAGGTCTAGGTGCCATAGCTCTAAGCACACAAAGGAGGAACCATCAGATTAGTCGACAGGTACAGCAACTCAAGCCAAACACGCTATAAGGAACACACAACAGAAGCTAAGCAAGCTCACACCTACAGATCCTAGAGAAATCACTGCTCTGATACCAAAATTGTAACATCCCGTTTTTATAGTTTTTAAACTATTAAACAAAACATTTAGATTTTAATAGTTCAGAAGCAGATGATGACATAGGCTAGTATAATCTAATACAGTCATCCAAAAAGAAGTACATACGCTGATCAACATGTACAGCCCACACCACTAAAGGGTTATAAAACATCCTAAACATTCACTAGGAAACAGGTGGCTACTACAGCTGGAAAACGTCCTGGAAACCCATTCAACGCCTGTCCAGGAAAGGTGTATCTTCGCCTGCATTTTTATCTGCTCACGCCATTCGATAAGGACGATCATAGCAAAAGTAGAAGACACACAGAACACCATAAAAACTAGAAGGGTAAGCTAACTTGAACAAAAAGCAAATCAGGAAAATTTTTATACTAAGACAGAAAACAGACTTTTATTACACAATCGATTAAATCATCAAATTAATCCTGACCACAACATCACTCATCGTTCTAGACTCGATATCCGGATTATGTAAGCGGCATTGGAGCTCTTGGTGACTTGCACTTGAGATGGTTCCTAAACTCTGCAGAGTTTTGGCACAAGGGGTATTCACCCAACCACTCTCAAGGTAAATCCCATCACCTCTATGATGGATCGGATTCATAGACCAGGACCTCCTGCTACTTCCCCCGACGTAATCCATCATACTCTACTTGAGTCTTAATGGTTACTGGAAGCATCAGGATATCACCAATCTGAGTCCTCATGCCCTTACATTTATTAAACCACAATCCTTAGGATTTCCCTTGAAATCCTAACTCTAACATACTTCCATTCACATCAAGTTCACACTCAATTCCTTCATATGGTTTAACATACATAAGGATCACATGCATTATCAACCATCATCATCTCAAAGCAACCAATCAAGCATCAAGAAATCAAAACAGTGGGAAAAACCAATCTTTTGCAGGGATTCTCGCCTAGGCTAGAGGGTCTCGCCTAAGCCAGAGAGGTTATCTCGCTTAGGCGGGCTACTCTCGCCTAGGCGAGAGCCCTTACAGTGGCAAAAAGAAATCCTGGACGAACTCTCGCTCAGGCGAAGCTGGCTCGCCTAGACGAGAAGTTATCTCGCTCAAGCGACTCCAGCTCGCCTAGGCGAGATTTCGTACAATGACAGGGGTGAGTTTCTGGTATTTTCGCTCAGGCGAGACCAACTCGCCTAGGCGAAACTACCAGAAAATCCTCCCTGTTCTGCACATGCAATCTCGCTCAAGAACATCCCCCACTCAATTTCATACACCAGCAGTCTCAAACATCAATTAAACAAGCAATCACGCAATTAAAGCACTCACGAACACAATTTACACCAAAAATGAGTTGCAGAGTTAGCTTCCCTTACCTATTTGTCAAGAATTCACTTGGTAGAGTCAAGAAATTGGCAAGGCAGCAGGATTTTCAGTTTGACCTATGAGAACCCATCACCACAACAGGAAGAAGGAAGAATTACGTGATCAGATTCGAAATTCAGAGATAAATTCGCAAATTCTAGCTGGACTTGAACCCAATTGGAGATATAACTTACCTAGAGAATGGAAACTGAGGGAGGAACTGCGGAGGGTCCTGTTGGCTGGCCCTTCCAGAGTCTGAATATGAAAAGATTGAAGCAGTGAGATGGTAGCACAGAGAATAGGGAGTGGGAGAGGGTTTGAGTTGCAGAGAAAATTTTGAGAGAATGAGGAAGAAGAAGAGAGGTGTTTCTGTTTTTAGAAAGGAAGCAAAAGAGGGGTATCACAAAAAATCAGTTTTTAAAATATAACAAATGGATAAAAGAGTAGAATAACTCTATATGAACATGCGACAACAAAATAAATGTAAAAGAACATTAATTAACAATGTCTAATGCTAAAAATATTAACTTATGGGGCACTTGCACTAACACAAAAAAGACTTTCAACATCATTTGTTCCATGTCGTTTGTAGAAGAATTCCACGTTAAAAATGCACGACGACATTTTTGTAAATATTTCGTCTAAATTGATGTCAACCCTGCTCTAACAGATGTCAAATTCAAAATTAATGTGTTTAGTCTTAGGTCTGATGTTAATTTTGAATACGACATATGTTATAGGAGTTTCAATATCAATTTAGAATAATAGGGTAGAAAAAAACAGAGGTGCAAAAAGTCACATTTCCACTATTTCACTATGGGAAAAATCCATTGCATCAATGTGACGATGACGACGAGGTTTTGAAGTTCATTGCACACTATTTCACTCCATTTTAGTCCCATTGACGCTTGTGGTGCTTATTTTCTCAAAAGAATTCATTCTAACAAATTGATTTTCGCATTAAGGTCAGTTTCCTTTAACTTTGTATTGTTCTTTCTCTCTTGTTTATTGAATGTGATGACATTGTTCATTTTTATTGTTGATTGCATGTGGTATTTTACCCTTGTATTGCCTTTGTGGGAGACTCTCTTTGTTGTTAGTCTTTCTTCCTTGTTGATTGCATGTAGTGGTTTTGTGCTTTGTTAAATTCTTAGAATGTTTGTAATATTAAATATTTAGTTTTTATGCTAGTTTTATATTAATTTTAATATGAATATTTAATTTTATCGTTGTTTTATCTTATTAAATTAGTAGGTGCATTATAGTTTATATTATGCTTTATTAGGTATTGATTATTAAATTGTATTTTTAGTTTTTATTAATTATATGATTAATTTTAAATTTGTTAAATGTTGTATGTTTATATAATTTAGATTTATTAGATGTGTTGAATGAATTTATAAATTATTTTTAGGTGCATTTATGTTGAGATTTATTATAATTTTAATTGAACACTGAACAAACCTTAGTTTTCATTTGAAATTTATAACAAATGATTAAAACTAATTGTTTGCATTAAATTTTGAGTTGTTCGATCGTTTGAATTTTTTTTTTCATTGTCTGTTATAACCGTGTGCAATGAAGTTTATACACAAATTTCATAAAATTTTGTTTGTAATCATTTTGTAATGTTTTCCAGATAGAACTTATCAATGTTAGAATAAGTCATGTCTGAAGGTAATTAAGGTCTAGTACATAGACAAATTCTACCCAATTCTTGTTTGAAGAGGTGTCAACTTAATGTTAGTGGGATGTGATATTTGACATTAAGTAACATCGATATAGGGGGAATTGGAGTTAAGACATGTCGTTTTTTAGTTTTAATGTCGATTAACGTCACTTAATATAATGTCGGACATTTTTTTTTATGTAAAAAGGTAAAAAATATCATACATTAAAAGTTTCTAATTTATTTTTTATAATGTGACCAAATAAGTAGAAATTATAAAAAGATAATTTAAAAATAAAAAAAATAGTATAGAAAAAATAATTAATACTTTAAATATAAATTATGTTTTAATTTTGAATATATTGAAAATATGTTAGAAAGATACTTTTGATGATTGTTTAAATGTGTCAAGGGCACACATTAAAAAAAAGGTAATTATTTATTTGTTTTAGAAGCTTACTAATTTTTATAATTATTTTTAAAGATGCATATCATAGATTAAATTGGTTAATAAAAGTATTTAAACTTTAGACGTAATTGACATTTCATAAATTGATATAAAATTTTGGGTTAAATATGTTTTTAGTCCCTCAAGTCTCAGTGAAATTTGGAATTAGTCCCTTCTTAAAATTTTCGACCAATTTAATCATTTATTTTTAAAAGTACGTGAATTTAGTCTTTTTAACCAATTTTTGTTAAGTTTATGTGATATTTAAAGTACATTTCATAATAGTATTTGAATTGTTTACACCATTTGACCCATTTTTGCTTTAATGTTAATTCAAATATTATCATAAAATGCGTTTAAAATATTAAATAAACTTATCAAAATTTGATCTGAAGGATTAAATCTACACATTTGTAAAAATAAATAATTAAATTGGTATAAAATTTCGAAGAAAAATTAATTTCAAAATTGACTGAAACTTAAGGAACGAAAACATATTTAACCCTTAAATTTTAAATTTCAGCAATCAATAGCACGGTTTAAGAACTAAAATAGTTGTTCATTAGATATTAAACGATAGAATTGGAATATATATTTCTAATTTTGGACAAATCAGTTTAAAAAACAAAACAAATAAATAAAAGAGTAAAATAATTCTTTAAGAACATGTGACAGTAAAATAAATATGAATAAGAAAAGTAAATTAAGTTGAAATATATTTTAAATTTTTATGGAAATTTAATTTAAAAATAAAATAAAAAGATAAAAAAAATAACAATTATTTATGACATACGAAACATCAAAATAAATATTAAAAAATAGTAAATTAATAATATTATATGATTAATTTTTTTTTTCAATATTATAAACATGAATAATAAAGTAAATGTTACAGTATTTTCTTCCCTTATAAAAATATTCATAATAAAATCAATTTCTTAGTGTGTTTTTTGCTTATAAAAATATTTTTTATTAGTATCTTCTTTTAATAAAATATTATTTCTTGTCTTTATTTGTTTATATATATGGAATCTATCTATAATGAGACAAAAACACATAATTAGAAATTGAAACTCACCCTTTCAAAATGATAAAACAATTTTTATTTTTCAAATTTGTACAGAAATAAAGTATTGCATAGGTTTTTTTTTTTTTTCAAATAATATCCTAAATCAATGATGCTTAAACATATTTGAAAAGGACACCGAAAGGATAAAACTCAGTTTTATGGCTATTTAAATAAAAATTTAACGAGATAGCAAATTGAATTTCTTACCCTTTCTCACTATCAAACAAATGTTCGAGTTTTACATAAAGTACTTTTTTTTTTTTCATTTTAAAAAAATATATCTTAACCAACGATCTCGCAAACAAAATAAATAGGGAAGAAAAAAAAATTTTTCCCTCAAGTTTGATTTAAATTTGGAAATGGTCTCTGGTCGAAACTTGGTCACTGTTTGGTTTTTGTACTTTCAAAATTATTGTTTATAGTTCCAATTTTTGTATGGTGTTAAAAATAACAAACGGTGTACCACATGTTATTTAATTTTTTATATATAAAAAAAATTAGGCCGACGCTTTTCACCAAAAATCGAAATAATATGTTTTTGATCCCTGAAGTTTAAACTTAATTTGAAAATGGTCATTGGTTGAAGCTTGGTCACTGTTTGATCCTGCACATGCAAAATCATTGTTAAAATATAATAATAATACTATTAATAGTAATATTATCATATATTAATAATAATTAATAATATTAATGTATCAATAATAATATCAATAATACTATTAATAACTATATATTAGTACTATAATTATATTATTAATAATATTATTGTATAATCTTATTAGTTACTAATATTACTAATATTAAAATAAATAATAAATAATAATAATAATATTATTATTATTATTATTAATATATAATAATAATTATTATTGTTATTATATATTATTAATAACAATATTAATACATTATATTATTATTAATTATTATTAATATTATTACTGAAATATTAATATTATTAATTATTATTTATATTATTATTATTATATAATAATTATTAACATTAATATTAATAATAGTTATAATATTATTATTTATTTTAATATTATTAATAATTATATAATAATAATAATATTAATAATTATATATTATTAGTAGTATAGTATTATTATTATATATTATTATTCAATGTGCAGGGACTAAACAATGACCAAATTTCAATCAGGGACCATTTTCAAACTTTAGGGATCAAAAACATATTTTTTCCAATTTTTGTGAAAAGCATCGGCTAGGTCGACACTAGTTTTTTTTATATATAAAAAATTAAATAACACGTGGCACGCCGTTTGTTATTTTTAACACCGTCCAAAAATAGGGACTAAAAATAATGATTTTTAAAGTACAAGGACCAAACAGTAACCAAGTTTCGACCAGGGACATTTTCAAATTTGGATCAAATTTGAGGGACCAAAAACACATTTTTCCCTATAGAGAACACATGTCATATTTTTGGAAAATTAAAACTCACATTTCACCTTTCAAAATTTAATATCGAGAATATATAGGTAACAAAAAAGATAGAAACACGTGCTAAAAAAATGAAACTCACATTTTTTTTCCTCCCAAAGTTTAATGACTGCTAATATAATTTCTTAAAATGGAACACAATTTTGAAGATTAATAAAAGATTCCAAAGATTTTTTCTTTTTTGAAAATAAAAGAAACGTTGACCAATAATGTTTAGACACCTAAATAGAATAAACCTAGAACGGTACGCCACACTTTAGGAGGTGAAAAAGGTGATGAATGAAAAATTTTAATTTTTATAAATATAGACTTATGAAGAAATTTTTGGAAATACACCCTAGTACTGTTGAAAAGAATCATTAAAAAACGTTTAAAAGTTACATATTTGTTTTATAAACCGAATAAAAAGCTTAGAATAATTGTTCTAACGTTTGATATAAATTATAAATGAAGAAAATTTATTACATGGAATTGTAATTTGAGTCAGATTCTCTCGTGAGGTCTTATTGAGAGTTCAGATTCTCTGTTAATTTTTTTTTAGTATTGTTTTCTATTAAGCATTAAAAATATATTGTATTAATACTTTAAATATCTTTTCAATATATTTTAAAACGTCAAAATTAGTAATAATCAGTGTATTATAGAAGCACAGTAGAGAAACAAAAAAAAAAACTCAGCAGAGAATTCAAATTCTCTTTTTGAAGAGGTACACCATAACATTTGTTATGGACAATGATACTATTACTCTCATTTTTTTCACTCTCATCATTTATTTCCTCAAGTGATTTGGTGTGAGTAATTGATTATTTTGAAAAAGTATAACATAACATTTGGACAATGATACTATAACTCCTATTTTTTGACTCACATCTTTTACTTTTTAATATGACTTAGTGTGAATCATTGATTAATATATCACTATTTTTTTCTTTGAAAGAATCAATAACTCACACACATTAAACTACGTCAGAAAGTAAAAGACGAGAATGATAACATGATTTTTTGATTTGTTATAATAATTTTGTTTTCTCTCCGGCTTAGCATGAAGATGATAGAAGTATAGTAGGTGAAATGAAATATGGAGGAGTTGCCAGCTAGGAAAGGCGACATGAAGCCATCGTCCACTCATCACACCACTTTAGATTTAGATACCAAGCAAAGAGACGTGGTTGAGATAAAGATTGCAATATCAATATCTACTTGATATGCATAAATTCCCTTTCTTCTTCAAATATTCGAAAGCAACACCTCCAAACCAAACTGTAACCACGCGATCATTCATACCTTCTCCACCACACCCACAACATCTTTTTACCTTTTTTTTACAACACCTTTTCCATTTTTACTTACCTTGCTAAATATATCTACAATATCAAATCAAAATATATACCATATATGGCCATGGTTTAATTTCTGTCACCTCTTCTCGAACCCCAAACATATACACTTTTTCAAACCTTCACTACTCAAATTCCTTCTTAACTTAATCAATGCAAAACAACACTTGTTCTTCCATTATCACTATATAGCAGTGTATATAATATATATATATCCATGCATCATCAATTTCAAGCATGAACCCTCGAGTGTCGCTTTCGTTAATCAACCCTCAATGCTCGCTTTCTACGTTAATTCATTACTCTCCAACTTTTGTTTACTTATATCATCCCGTTTCCAAGGACGAAAAATAACTCTCTCTTAGGGAACTATTCATTTAACAAAAATGAAATGTTTTTTTATCTTTTTTTTAATACTACTTGCATTAACCTAGGTATTACAAACCTAACATCACATTTTATTCAATATATTCACCTCCATCTACAGTTAAGGTAACAAACCAGATATCACTTATTTCATATTACTCGTGTCAGCAACTGAGTGTTTACAAGGTCAGCAAAAAGAATCTATTTTCTCTTACTATATAACATAATATGCAAATTATATACTCATTCCATACTTTTCTTAACAATTTAATGACAGACAAAATATTTTAAACTGGTTAAACACCAATCGAAGCCACCTGCGACAAATCAATTCTAGGTTATCAGTTCCAGAATACTATTTGTCTGTCAATCAACTGCATTTGGACTCTCCTATCAAACTGTAGGTTTGTGCCATCGTTTGAATCCAATGATATCACGCCTGGGTTTTAGACTTCCTTTAATTCCTATGAAACAAAATAGGACTATGTTTCAATCTTGAAGTTAAGGTTCATCAACTTTTTTTTTTGGGAATGGAATTGGCATTTTAGTTGGTGGAGAAATTTGGAAAGAAGAACAGTGGCCTTTTTTCTGTTAAATCAGGCCAAAACCTTTTTATGTATGTGTGTGTAGGTGTGGGTGAAATAATAGAAGAGGTGGAAATGAAAGTCCGACAGAAAATATTGGTTTCATGGCATGTACTTCTTCACAGTTGCTTAAACTTTGTTGGATAAAAACAATATAAGACTAAATGAGTTGTTTTGCCATGTTAGTTGTTAGTAAGTGAACTTTTAAGTGTACCTTAACTTTAATTGCAGGAAACGAGGTTTATTCTATTTATATATTATGAAATTATCTTATTTTGACGTGAGATTTAGTTTTTCAATAAATTGGTGTCATCTGCATTCTGGGTTGGTAATCTCTCCATGATTCTTGTTATTGATTCAACGGCTCATTATTTCCAGCATGACACTATCCTTATAGCCAACAAGTTCCTGAACTTCTGCCATGTTATTTATCTTGGGCAATCTTGTTTATGTGCTGCTAAATTTTCTTTCAACAGGTCGAAATGTGGTGAACATTTAGAATCTATTTTTAATCGGCAAAGATATATAGTATTTCGACAAAAAAACAAAGGTACAAGAATACCTGTAAACGACCATGGTTATGTCCATTGGTTCAAAAGAAATGAGAATAACATGCTCTCTAGCATTATAGAGCAAACAAATACAAACCTTAAACAAAGTTAAGTCTAGGATCTTATTCTTAATTCATGGCTTATTGCACAGAAAAAGGAAAACAAAAATATATCTTGATTCTGCTATTCATTGAACATATTTCTGTAACTATAATTTAAAATAATTTCAAGCTTGATATAATTAAAACATATTTCATTTCTCATTTTATACACACAACCACATGTATGTCATAATCCATTTTCAAAGTTTGTTTGCTGGATGAAAAGTACACTTTAACGTAATTTGTTAGGAGTATATATAATTTACATGATTTTCATAAAATAAAGAATAAAATAGGTCTATATTTTGATTTAAGAATGAAAAGCATATTTAATCTCTTTTATTCAAAATGCTGTTATATATTGATTTATTATAAGTATTGTTTTGGACAAATTAATCCTGTCATATATTGAGAAATAAATATTTGAGAACATATATTAATAAAACATTTTGCCTTTTTGTCTTCGGAATTTTTGTATGTATAGAATTACTCAATTGTTTGTGTGAACATGGATGAACCATACACAAAAAGTATTTAGATTCTGTATTGCAATAGTGCGAGAAAATCAAATTTGAAGTTCTCATTGTTTCCAGTGCGGTCCATTGTTTCTATCTCATGGTCCACAGTTTCTATTCATTCTTTCCTCTTTCTTCTCAACAGCCCTAGATTCTAATCCCAATTTTTAATTATACAGTTTTTTTATAAGCCAAATCTCTCTATATTTACAAATGAAAAATCATGTATAAAGTTTCATCTGATTTAAAAAAAAAAAATATTCCTATTATTAAAATAAAGTAAAAGACTAATGAATAAAAAAGAAACGAAGAGAATTTTTCAGTATTTGGTTTGTCCAGTAAAAGATAATTTCATAAAAAGGATGTTGATAATAAGCTGTATGACAATGGATATTCTTATCCCATTCATGCTTTTGAAAAGAAAAATGAGAAATGCCTTTCTACTGGCTATGACAAATATGAGAAATCCATTTATATGATGAAAGAAGAGGAAAAATGAGCCTCCACTTCCATTTCACAAATACCAAAACACTGATATAGGAACTGATGTAGTAGTGTGTAAACATTCAAAATCCTTTTCAACCTTTCTTATGAGTTTACAGTCACAAAATCCCATCAAAGTTGACGATTTTCTTCATCTCTTCCAAAACATGAGCAACCCTGGAGATGAAAAGGATCAGCTGTGTCAAAAGAAGAGGAAATCGACCATTTGTGAAGCCTCTAACTTTAGGACTTCAAGGAGAAGATTCTGCAGCAACCAACAAAATCAAGATCAGGAGATGAACAAGGGAGTTTCAACAACATTGAAGCTTTACGATGACCCTTGGAAGATCAAGAAGACTCTAACTGATAGTGATTTGGGAATCCTAAGTAGACTCTTGCTGGCTGCAGATTTGGTGAAGAAACAAATTTTGCCTATGTTGGGTGCAGATCATGCAAGAGCTGCAGAAACTGAAGAAGGTACCCCAGTTAGAGTTTGGGACATGGACACCAAATCCATGCACCAGCTCCTTCTAAAGCGATGGTCTTCCTCCAAGAGCTATGTTCTTATCGGAAAGTGGAACCAAGACTTCGTCAGAAGAAGAGATCTAAAGAAAGGTGATGAGATCGGATTTCATTGGGATCCATATAATTGCATTTTCAATTTCTGTGTTCTTAAACGAGCCATGCCAGATAATTAATTTCAGTCACCAAATCACAACTATAACCTCTATATATGCTTATGTAAACATACAATAATGTTGTTGTAAGAGCTTCTACTTCAAACCTAGTCTATTTTATACCAGATCATGATCCAGTTTCTATTTTCATTTTCATCCTTTCGTTTCCCACATCTTTTCTACTTTCCATCTATTACAAATCTAGGTCTAGCATGAGATCTTTGTGTGGTTGAAACCTTAATTCATAATCTATGTATAATGAATGTTTATCACGATGGTGTCTAGTTCCTACTTCTGTTGTTAGATAAAATAACAAATGTGATTCTTGGTTATAAACTCATTTTCAAGCATAATTGTATCAGCGTTTGAAGCTTATATAGTTCTATTAACATGTATTTTCCAAGTGTGAACGATCCATGCATGAAATATACTAGTATTCTTACCCATGCACGGGATATCAAATTTTAAAATTAAAAATGATAGTGTATTTATTTTCTTCTATATTTATTAAAATTATAGTATATTTCAAAAGTTGGTAAAATTATTAAAGTATAATTAAATTTAATATAAATTTTATTTTATAAAATTCAATAATAATATTTTAATTGATTTTATGATAAAAATGTATATATATTTTTAATATTATAAATAATATATTAAGATTTAGTTAATTAAAATTAAGAAATTAAATTAAATTTTAAATGAAATATTGAGTAAAAAATGTAGAAAAATATAATAGTTAATTCTCTAATAATAAAAATGATGGACGATATAAATAGTTAATAAAGATACAAACGTTAAACGATACAAAAAATGTGAAGAGTAAACGATATAAAGCTACAAATGATAGATCGTGGTGCATATAAATGTAATGTTTAATTAGTCAGATAATACTCACTTTCTTCAGATGTGTCAGTTTGGTACTCGCTTTTAAAAATGTGTCAATCGAGTCCCAACTTTTGAAAAAATGTCTCAATTAGGTTCCTTTCACTCTTGTAAATATCGATACCGTTAATGACTTTAATACTTTTTTTTTCAAAGGGACCTAATTGACACCTTTTTAAAAGCAGGTATCAAACTGACATATCCAAACAAAAGTGAGTATTATCCGACTAATTACACCTAAATATAAATAGTAGATTCTTTAAAGATACAAATGTTAGACTGCAAACAAAATATAAATAGTAAACAACCAA
>Ga0214545_1008178_pt1 | contig 16911 bp, 5 predicted proteins | sample CNSS4metaG_FD_160064 | JGI IMG/M metagenome (GOLD analysis project Ga0214545, IMG submission 160064) | Root nodule microbial communities from cowpea collected in UCLA plant growth center, Los Angeles, California, USA - CNSS4 | ecosystem: Host-associated > Plants > Roots > Nodule | place: USA... | reverse complement strand
TTTTCTTATATTATTTTTTTTTTTTTGTTTTTTAAGTAAACAGCACAAAGATACTTTAAATACTTTTTTCAAGTTGTATTTCCCTTGAAAGAAGTAAAGAAAATCAATAAAATGCATGTGGGGTTTAGTAAGAGAAAATCAAATTTATTAATCACGAAAAAAAAAAACCTTAGACAAACAACCACCCACAGTTTCGACATCTAAGCTGGATAAAGATTATATAAGAAAAGGGTTTGTGATTCTCATACTTTTGTTCATAAGAACATTGGGAAGTGGGAGCAAAGAGAAGTGTGATAGTGGTGTACAAGTGTAAACCATGAACAACGAGATTGCCATGTTGTGGTTAGGATGATCCATGGAAATTATGTAACACGATTTGATCGACAGTGGAACCTTTTTTTACTATTTTCTTTTGTACTTTGATTGTAAAATATTCTTAATTATGTCTCTCTTTTCCCTCTCACATATTTAGTTCGTAGTATTTATTTACATTAGTTGAATTTCATTTAAACATTAAGGATTTTTACTATAATTTCCATTAGTCTGCTATTACAAAACGAGATCGTGAATAGACCGGTGAGACAACTCATCCAATTATTATTTTTTTGTTATTTTAATTTTTGTATGTGTTATATACACATTAAAATTATATATAGTGGAAAAGTATTTCAAAATTAAATTTTAATCTTTGACTAAAGTATTTTGTATTAATTTTATATAACAGAATAGTTAAACACTATTCAAAATCATTAAAAAATTACAAGAAAAACTAGTTAAATTAATTAAATTCATAACTAAGATCAAATCATAAATTATATTTATTACAAACCTAATCATAACAGATTAAATAATTAATTTGCATTGAAAGGAAAAAATGATACAAGAAACTCATTATTATTAAAAGGAATTTTAAATGAAATGGAATTATATGAAAAAAATTACTAAAACAAATGTAAAGCTCGTAAAATCACAACAACCACTTGATCAATATTTTGAAAACACCATCAATTTCATCCTTAAATTTCATGTTACTTTCTCTCCTTAAAAGTCTCCAAAGTAAAAACGAAATGCGTTTTACTTTTTTTTTTTACTTCCGTTCAAACGTGATTTTAGTCTTAAAACTTTTGAATAAATCTAATTAATAGGATTTTTGACATTTTAAAATCCTCAAATTTTTTATTAAAATGTGTTCGCACTCAATTATTATTGGCAATTTTTAACTATTACAAAGGGCATACTTGTATAATTTTACATTGAAATCTTCAATCTAAAAATTAATTATTTTAATTCGTATGCATGTATTTTTTTTAACTCGTTTAAATTCATAAAAAAAAAATAACTTTAACTTAATAGTTATAGTCTTACACGTTAAGAACGAAATCAGATTAAAAAATGTATACCAAAATGCTAAATCAAATAGTTTTTAAACACGGGAAAAAAATCCTATGAACAGAAAAAATAGTTTCATAAATAGCATAACCAAAAAATTAACAGTGGGTCATGGACTGTTTAGCCAACCTCAACGTTGCTCTCTCATGTCTCCATTGTCAATGTGTTCATGAGTTTGACAGCGACACCTTCATCGTCTCACTCAAAACCCAAACCAAAGATTGTTAGTGAGTCACTGTCACCTTATTAGTCTCACTCTCAGCCCCCACAAACATCCTCTGCACCAATCACAACTCAACCCTTTTGACTATCTCTCTCCTCTTCTCTGTTCCATAGATCGCTGTCTTTCAATCACTTCACACATTTCTCTTCACTCCTCCTTCTACCACTCTCTGCACTGCACACACCTCACACCCCACACCCACTTCTATTTCTCTTCAAATCTCCACCTTTTTGCTTTTCCCAGTTGCCCCCTCTTTACTGTTTTTGCTTCTACCAAAGATTCTACCACCAATACTCCAATACTACTTAGATACGTGTATCTTCTATGCTCTTCACAGCCCTACCAATTATTGAGTGTCACTCTATAATTTTTATATGGGTTTAGCCTTTTCTTTTCGCCTTTGGTTCCTATGCTGATTGTTTCCTCTTCTCTTAGATCTGAAGAGTTTCTTGCGGGTTTATGCTTTGCCCCTCATTGATTCTCTTCAGTTTTCGAACAAAGTCTCTTTGGATTTGGATTCCTTTGTCCAATATAACCTCCTATCCCGTGCATTCCTATCTCGGGTATCTCTCTCTCTTTGAACTTTTCTAAGAGAGAGAGAGAGAGAGAGAGTTGATTTCAAAAGCTGTTGTTTTGACCTGCTGGGTATGTTCGATTGTCAGTGAGATCATGAATAGGGCAATTGAAGTACTGTCTCCAGCCTCCTATCTCCAAAATTCCAACTGGTTGTTCCAGGAAAGCAAGGGAGGAGGATGGACTGCGGAAGAGAACAAGCTGTTCGAGAATGCTTTGGCTTACTATGATAAGGACACCCCTGATAGATGGATGAGGGTGGCAGCCATGATTCCTGGGAAAACTGTTGGTGATGTGATCCAACAGTACAGAGAGCTTGAGGAAGATGTGAGTGTCATTGAAGCAGGTTTGATTCCAGTTCCTGGCTATACTACCAGTTCTTTCACATTGGAGTGGGTTAACAGTCAAAGCTATGACGAGTTCAAGCACTTTTGTGCTGTTGGTGAGAAAAGGGGTGCATCCACTAGGCCATCTGAGCAGGAAAGGAAGAAAGGAGTGCCATGGACTGAAGAAGAGCACAGGTATTTGAATCCATCTCATCACCTTCTTTTGGTGATCCCAATTTAGATCAATGTTCAAATTTATGGTTGATTAATCGTTAGGATGCTAAAAGGCTTTCTATTTAAGTTGTTTAAGTAATTTTTTTAAAAGGGATAAGCCACTGCGATTTTCTTTGCAATTTCAAGGTTTTTGAGGTCTTTTGGACTACAATTATGGCCACATCAGATGCATTCATCTGTTCTTCCCTATCAACTGCATTTATCTGTACTTTCCTATCAACTGTTTGTCTGTAAATACTATCAAGAACTGTAACAAAACGGTAACTGCTATATAAAAGCCTTGTTTATAGGTTATCTTGGGATGTTTGATTTATGTGTTTGTTTGGTTGAGTGTTTATACATATCTGCCTGATTTTTATGTTATTTTACCCTCGGAAAATGTTTCTCGTGTTGGTGTCTTGCATTTGCATATCTGCCTCATGTTCAGGGTTTTTGCTATTTGCCTGTTCTGAAGTCTTTGGTTGTTGAAAAAAACACAGGCAATTTCTGCTTGGTCTGAAGAAGTATGGTAAAGGGGATTGGAGAAACATTTCAAGGAACTTTGTGACCACAAGGACACCTACCCAGGTTGCAAGTCATGCTCAGAAGTACTTCATCAGGCAGCTTACAGGGGGGAAGGACAAGAGGAGATCAAGTATCCATGACATCACAATGGTGAATCTCCAAGAAACAAAATCTCCTTCATCAGACACTACCAGGCCTTCTTCACCTTTACAGAATCAGAAATTGTCTAGCATGGTGAAGCAGGAATATGATTGGAAAACGCCATGTGATGACATGCCTTTTGTTTTCAACTCAACAAATGGAAACATGTTCATGGCAGCACCACTGCATGGGATTTCCTCGTATGAATCTAGACCACAGGAGCATAATCTACTTAGACAATCTCCATGGATGCCAGTTTTCACCTTGTGATACTAGTGTGCAAATGCAATTGATCTGTGCATCTCATTCAGGGTTTAGAGTTTTGAAGGTACTAAAAGTTTGAATTTGAACCCTTTTCAGCGATGTTGGATTGCTTCATAGATAGTTTGTGTGAATATGTTGAGGAGGGACTGGAGTTAGTCCTTAGTAACTAGAATGTATGTAGAGATTAGTTGGAATCTTGTTCTGACATTAAGATTCTGAAACTAGTCTGTCTGAGGAGTTAAGTTTGGTGATGATGTGTAATATGATTTTCAGATTACATGTTTGGTAATTTGATTGTAGCTAGATTGAAAGCTTGAGTGAGCTTTCATCTGATGTTCATCTTCCCATAGAGGCAAGAGTTGTCTGCAGATTGCCCTTACCTTTTTGAAAGATGGTTGAAATAAATATTGAGTTCCAAGTTTCCATAAAGAATTAAATAAAAGCATCAATCATGTTGATGCAGTAGTGGTGTAATATAAAGCAATTTGGAGTGTTAGTTTTTATTAGCTTAACAGGATTGTATCTAAAGCCATAAATTATGATTATAGCAGAGCTTTTTGAAATGTGGTGAGGAATTGGACAGAACTTTGGTCCTGGTGTACCAAAAAAAATGTGTGATCAATCATAAAGCATTTGATATGAAACATAATGTCTTGGAACCATTAGTTGTACAAGTTGGTGGACATTAAGATCTAAGGTGAAGTCCACAAATGTGCAATAGTTTATTGTTGAATGTGCTTTCCCTAATTAAAGTCCACGAGTTACTTTTGATTAATTTTATGCTCATATTGCTGACAATTGGAGTATTGATCTTACGTGGAGAAGGAGTATTGACAGTGAAGATCGAAGGAGAATTGTAGTGGGGAGAGTTAATTATGATAGGGAGGAATTGTTCACTCACATGCTTTTCTTTTTAGGCAAGTGGAAGCAGTTGATTTGAGCACTAAGCCATGTCATCATATGCTTGGTCCAGAATTGCTGAGTCACGCTGCATTTCTTCGTAGTGATACATAAATGTACTCTTGTGCTTTTCATGATTCCGTGCAGGAAAAGTTCCTTCAAGGTACTTTTCTCTCGGATATATAAATGTGCACTTGTTTCACATTTTAAATTATCATTTATTTTACAACTTAATATGCATACATTAACAGCTCCAATGTATGTGTTAATTTTTTTCTGTACTTATTTTATTTAATAAAATTCAATTGTATTAATACTTTTTGAAAAATTTAACACCCTTTAGAAATAGACTGTGTCAGATTTTTTTTTTTTGTTTTTTTCTTTCTTCTCCTGTTTCCTCCACCATCCACCACCTTTTTTTTTTCCTTTCTCCCTTTCTTCCTTACCATCTACCTTCCACCACCCATTTTTCATTTCTCCTTCTTTTCTCCATCACCCTTCCACTAGCATTTTTTCTCTTTCTTCTTCTTTTAGGTTTCTTTACCCTCCACAATTTTAACCCTCCATATCTGTTTCTATTCTTATTTCATCCTTCTACCTCAAGTCCCATTCATTCTTTCTTTTTCTTTTCAAATCCCTTCGATTTTTAGATTGTATTATTAATGTGAGTATTGAGTTGAAATAATGAAATTGAAGGAAAATGTCTTCTGAGAAGAGTGCATGGCTGAGGATCTTCATCTATTCGCATACCATCTATTTGCAAAGCACGCGGATAGTAAATCTATAAATATGAAAGATGTTGTACTTTGTGGTAGTTTCGTAACCTTTGAGTGGTGATGGAAGGTGTGTGGTGGAGAAGAGAGTAATGGTGAAAGATGAAGGGAGAAGAAAACAAAAAAAAATAAAAAAAGAAATTAAATTAATGACATATGATCAGGTCTCAAACGGTGTTAACACTAATTTAAGTAAAAAAATGACTACTTTCAATCTTTTCAAGTAAAATGGAGACCAAATAAAAGAGAAAAGAAACTTAAAAACATATCGAATAAATTTCATAAATATTGAGATCAAAATATTAATTAAATCTTAAACAAACTATTTTAGTTCATAGAAAAAAGTTATTTAATATTTTTTATTTTTTCTTCCAAAAAATATTTATAGAAAAGCTTGTTTAACCAGAAATGAATTCACGATTACACTATTAAATATTCTTGATCACAATCATTATGTAATCGGTTGACATTTGTTATTCGATGACAAAGACCAAAAATAAAAATAGTAAAAAAAAAATTCAAGAATTTTGACCACCAAATTTTTTTATTAATAACTAAAAATATAACTCTTAAAAGGTTTAGGATAAAATAATAATAATAATAATAAAAATAAACTATTTACTTTATCTTTTTCATAATGAAAGTATGCATTAAAGAATTACACCCGAAATAAAAGTTCATTTTCAGGTAGTGAAAAGCACCAACAACACTTAAAAATATAATTTCTAATAATGTATGTTATTTATGTAACTAAAAATTGTAAAGTTTTATAACAATTATTCTAAAAAATCATATTTAAGATGGTTTTAATTAATTAAATTCATAAATAAATGTGCACTAAACTTGTTTTGAAAACATTCTGGTTTTAAGATAAATATATGGTGTTTCAGTGAACTTGTTTGGTAAAATAATAGCAAAAATAAGTTGACTATTATTGATGTTCATATGTGTATGAGAGTCAAGGGCAAACGAAGTTTGTGACGGAATCTTGACCATAGATGAAAGCAAAGGCCACAAATTTGAGCATCAAATGCTTCTTTCTCCTCACTTTTCACTTTGTTGTGTTTCCGAGCATCTGAAATTTTCTTTTTATTCTTGCTTCTTGTCTCTTTGGGCATCGTGATTTTATTTTACTTTATAATGTTCAGTGCATGACCCTGTTTTGGTATTTGCCACTTAGCTTTGACTTGCTTCCTCTCCATTAATCAATAATTAATTCATTGCAAAATAAACCAGCGGATCATCTTGTTAAACAAATTCTAAGTTCCAAATTCCAAATCCCAATCTCTTTATCTTCGAACCTTATACCTTTCTATGCAGTAACCTGTTGGATTCTGTTCATCAATCACTGGGAAATTGTGGGTTAGGAACAGCTTTATATTTGTGCTTTAGGCCCGAATTATATGCTAGGATTTTATAAAAGAAATAAATTGATCCGTAGAAATTGTAGTTAACCATGTAAGACATTTTTTTTAATTAAAATTATTGGAAGTCTCACATCTATTAGGAATAAAGTTAATTTATAATATATAAATGGATGCAAATCTCACAAGTCAGTTTTGTGAGGTTGAGTTAGGATTAAAATTCACTTTTTAACATTGTATCAAAATCATGACTAAAACATATGTTAGTAAAATTTGTATTTTGTTGGGTCTATTGTTTCACCCCCCATCCGTTTGTGAGATAGAATTAGATTTTTAAAAAGTTCACTTTTTAACATGATATCAGGGTCATAATTAGAGTCTATTCCCATTGAGCCGCTGTCAAACCACTCATTAATATCCAATCTTATGCTTGATATATATATATATATATATATATATATATATATATATATATATATATATAGTTCGGCGTGAGAAAGTGTGTTAAAAGTCTCACATCGACTAAAGATAAGATCAATTCAAAATATATTAGTGGGTGCAAATCTCACTTTACAAACCAAAATTTTATGAAGTTGAGTTAAACTTAAAGTTTATTTTTTTATAAAAACTAATTTATAGTAGATAATTGATCCCTTGTAACAAATATTGTTATATTTCATTTAGTATATATATAAAAAATTACAATCTTAATACAAAAAATTAGTTTTGTTAATTTTGTTTAAACTTGATTAATGATAGAAGTAATTAAATACGTGTTTAGTTACTAATAATTGTTGTCATGTATTTTTTGTTAGAAGAAAAAATAAAGTAAATATGCAATTAACCTTAAAGGATTCTTCTACTCTTTGTTTTTTATTTTGTAAATTTGAAATTATTAGTAATTTTTCCGTTTAAACGTTAATTTTCCTTTTAATAACACGCATGACAATTACTATATGCTAAACACCTATTTAATTATTTCAATAAATAACTAAGTTCAAAGCTAAATTAATAAAATTAAAGTTTTCTTTTACTAAGACAAACTTATTTATTATTATACTAAAATTAAGGCTTATTATACTACTAAGTCAACTATTTACCATTTTAACTTAAACATAAAATGACCTTAATTTATAGAAGAATTAAACTTTTATTTTATTTATTTTTATTTAGAAACTCTTCAAAATGAGTTTCTCCAAACATATCTAAAATTCTTTGAATTCATATAATGTTCTTCTTGAAATAGTGTGGTTTAGTGATTAAAAAGTATTGTACAAGGTAGATTCAAGCAAACGAAAGCTAACAAAGCAAGAACTAGGATAAAGTAATAGAGTAAGATATTGAAACCAAATTATTAATGAGATATTCAACTTTTAGTAAATATAGAAATGAGAAATTTTTAATCATGAAAGACTTAAACTTTTATTGAAATAGAAATTAGGAGAAAAGTGGGTAGGTCACTTTTTCTCTATACCCATAGTTATCTAAAGTCTTTAGGCATATTAGGGTAAATCGGTCGATCTATATCCAATGAACTTAATAGTCAGATATATTAAATTATCTTTACTAAATTTAATTTTATTGATAAATTGAATTCAATCTAGTATTTAAAACTAATGAATCTAATTAAAATGTATTTTAATTTTAATTCAAATATATTTTATCTTAATCAATTAAATTTGGATTATAAATTCATTCTATTTTATTGGATTAGAGTGAATATTCAAAAATCTAATTTATGTAAACACTAAATACAAAATATGTACAAGTCCATGACAACATGAAAAGAATGTTGGTCTAAATTATGGTTTGTGACTTATGGTGGTGATTGCATTTGGGGCCATAGAGATGGTGCACATGGTTTCAGAAAACTAATTAACTTCACATTAGAGGTATTTTAGTAGCAAGTCTTCATCAAGCATTTGTTGTATAATTCATCACTTACATAACAAAGAAGTGTAGTGACGTCATCTGATTGATTTTAACGGTGAGGGACAAACTTTGAGTTTATCTTAATAGTGAGTGTTTTGGTTCACTAACTTTTGTTAATGTTGAAACATGGTCTTGGCTTGAGATCTTATGACCCAACATCAATATTGGTGTTGACATGACCTAATGCATAGTATGCGTGGAACATGTGTCATTCTCTCCTTCTAAAGTCATTTAGTGTATAATAATTAGATCTGTGAAAACCAATTCTTTTGAATATGTTGACTGTAATTAATTGGTCACTTTTATAGAGTGATAACTATATATTTTTATTTAAGGAAATATTATTTTATTCAAAAGTATTGTCTTGGTTTAGGGTTGGGTTAAACCAAAGAACTTGAGTTTTAGTATATAGTGTTTAATACGTTTCTCTTTTTCTCATGCTATATTGTCTATTTATTAAAAAAAAAAAAATCCAATTTTACAGCATAAAGTATTGGGTACTAGAAATCATCTACGAGAATCTGAAAGTAATTTTAAATTCGTTAATTCTTAATAGAGTTAAATATATTTTTACTTCATAAATTTTGACATAAAATTAGAATTTGTTCATGTTGAAAATTTTAATATATTTTAGTTCTCAAACTTTAAAAATAAATAAATATAATTTTGTTAATCTAATTAAGTTAATTGATAATAAATGATACATTTATAATAACATGTTTCAAAATAATAATTGAGTTGTTTATACCGGTTGACACGTTCTCAGTTCAATCTCAATTGGGAAACATGTTTGATATGCCAAAACATTTAATATAATTGGATTAAAATGCCTATATTCATTCATTATTAAAGTTTGAAGATCAAAATATATCAAAATTTTGAATATATACGAATTCCAATTTCATGTCAAAATTCAAAGACAAAAAATACATTTAACCATTCTTAAAACATAATACACTATTTTTATTTTTCTTAAAACTGATCGAAATGATTTAGTAATAGAGTTTCAATCTTGTTAACAAAAATTTATTTAGTGATTAATTGGATTGAAGCGGGTTGGATGAATTATTTTAACACTCTAAATACTAATGCTTAATTTGGCTGTGCTTACTTGAAAATTTTCATTTTTAATAAAAATAAGCATATTTCTTCTTCTTTTTTTTGTTTATATTACTTATTTTAATTTTTTTTTTAAATCTTAAATTTAGTAGATAATATGTTATAAAAATCATCTCTAAGGAATATCAAAGTGACAAATGGTGTGTCATTTCACGTATTTGGTAATAAAGTTTCCAAGTATATTGTAAGACTCTATAAGATGACTTTTAGAAGTGATAGTGGTTTAAAAATAGTGAAAATTGATTATTTTAATATTAAATTTTTTAGTATAAATAGAATTATTATAAATAAGTCTCACTATTTTAAAATACATGATCTCTCTAGAAACAATTTTTCTAAAGTTTTCTTTACTTCTCTCTAGGAGTTATGTCTCTCTGGTCGGCTAATTAAAGAACTGAGGTCGTAGTATTGATCATCTCGACGAGCTCTTCAAGTTGGACCAATTAGTTTCTTCATTCGTGTAAGTTGAGTTTTCACCCTCTTGTTGGTCTATTTCTATTTTCTATCGCATGTGAGTCTTCTTACGCTTGCATGCGACGTTTTAATCATCAATGAGTCTTTGCTGATCAGTGATCATAACAGTATGTCCTGATCGTTCATGTAAAGTTTCTATGTGTAGATAAAACATCTTGTGGAGTTAGATGTGTTTTAACGACTATGGAGCTTTATAAGTAGGATAACATGTAATAGAAGCTAATTTCATTGTTTTTAAGTTACAAACATCTTAGAATTATAGATTGTATGATTGTACTGTGATTTGTTGTTTTACCTAAATCGTTGAATGATTTGTGAAAGCTATGAAATCTAAGTGTTTAAATTTTGTTCATAAAGAAGTATTGATATTTAATATTGAAGTTAAGGTCAATTGGTATTGATGTTTGTACTATACTTGATTTTGAGTGTGATTGACATTTGCCAAGGTTCTTGGATTGTCTGAACTGGCTTGAATATGCATACTTATGCATAAATCAGATTTTGCATAATTATACAGACTTGCTCAGTGAGCATTACTCACTAGGCGAATGTTTGAGTGTATGCATCGACATAAGGATTCATTATTGGTTGGTATCCTGACACTCTAATAATCATTCACACTCAAATAGAGTAGAATGTGTTATGTCGTGAGTAAGGATGTCAAAAAAATCCATACCCGCGGATATCTGTGGTTAAAACCTGTAATAGGTAGGAAACGAATATTAAAAATGGATACCTGTTACCCGCGGGTACGGGTATTTTTGATACCCGCATATTAACGGAACGGATACATGCATCATAGTATCCGTACCTGTGGATACCCGTACCCGCTAAACTTTAATTCACAAAAGTACCCTTTTATATATATATATATATATATATATATATATATATATATATATATATATATATATATACTAGTAAAAAACATTCTGGCCTAATTTTTTCTAAGTTGCATATCTTGTCTTCTATCTTCATTCTTCAAACTTCAAGTATTGGTACGTTGTCTTCTTTCAAGTACACTCATTGACATTCTTCTCTTTTCTTTATTTTAATTGGACATATACATCAAATCCTATATAGACAATGACGTTTATGATATGCTTGTTGTCAAATGATGGAATCAAAATAATCATTTTATATTTACTTTTATAATTATTTGGACTTGTATAAACTTGAGTTTATTTGAACTTTATTTAAAATTTATGACAATGATGTATTTTATTTTATTTTATTTAAATTTATGATTAAATATTTATTTTTTTAAACAATTTTATAAATACTCGTGGGTACTCGTGGATACCCGCGGGTATGAAAAAAAATAGGCGAGTACCCGCATAACGGATACCCGACGAATATCGATACGGGTACGGGGCATATATTTATCCAAAAGGTAGGATACGGGAGAGCTACTACCCGTACTCTACCCGCCCCGTTAACATTCCTGGTCGTGAAGAATAGGAGAAGGTCCTGCTCACTTGACTTAATCAGGTCCTAGGTCAGAAGAAATTAGAATTGATGTAAGCAATCATTCTCATCTAAAGAAATTGATCTTATTGTTGTGATGCATGATAAAAAAAAATATATATTTTGACTCCCATGAAAAAAAAGTGTTAAGCCAATATTATAATAGTATTATAATAAGGAGTAAATGACATTTTTTTTAAAAAAAGGTTCTCATATATAATATTGTGGCTTTTCATGGTTGGTGATATTTCCCGAAATACTACAATTTGGAGGCTTCAAAAATAGATAAAAATAGGAAAAAAAAAATCAGTGTAGGCATAGAATTATTGATTTGTTGGTGCTTTTGTTATTGGTGTTACTAATTGTAGGCACTAAAATTGGTGTTGCTTTTGCAAACTTTGTTAAAGCTACAATACTCGTCACTATGCTTCCACCTACAGTTTTGGTCCCACCCACTAAAACCAATAACGCCACTTAAAACATTTCACCATCATAAATAACAAAATTCCTTCTTCAACACTATTTCTATTGAAAAAGTTATACATTCAGCCATAATATAAATTAAGACGCGATCTTGTAAGATTTTTTCATTAAAGTATACTGAAATGATAAAAAAAATTAAAATTCTAAATCATAAGAATAAAAAAGTATTTTTTTCTACTTTGAAAATATAATATAAATTTACGACAATTAAATAAATATTAATAAAAATATGAGTCTTATATGATGAAACTCACAAATTAAATTAAAATATCATAATGCCTCTTATGATGAATGTGTTTTGATCAACAAAGGCAATATAAGTTGATTGATCTATTTGAATTAATGATTATCATTAATCGGTTAATTTATATATGAATGAAAAAATTATTTTAATTTTTATTTAATTAAGTTTCAAGCCTCTTATAAAATTGGATATTTTAATTGAGATTTTGTTAATTTCTTTTTTGTCTATTGATTATCTAATAAAATTTTGTATTTTTCAATGCGCCATTTAATTTTTCTATTAAGTGGGTGATATTGTGTTATCATAAAAAGTCATTCCTTATTTCACATATTTGTAATATTATTTTTTTTTGCTAATCACATAAACTTACATTTTTTTTTAACATGCAGGAATAAAATAAATAAAAGGATAGACAAAATGGCAATCATGTCACCTAATTAATGAAATAATTAAATAACATGAACTCAGTTGAAAAAATTTCAGTTATTCAGTAGATCAAGAAAATTTAGTAAAAACGAAATTAAAAATATTTAAATTTACAATAAATTTGAAACTTAATAAAGTATTTATTTTATAATTTTCTTCTAAAAATTACTTTTAGAAAAGTATCTGTATATCTTAAATGAAAAAGTGAGGTTGATGGGATTGTCTAACATGGATGCCACTCTATAAAAACTTGAACAATGGGGAGAAAGAAGTGTTGTTGAGGAGACATATTTCTTGTAAACTATGATGCATAAAAGAAAAAGAAAAGAATTAAAATAATGCAGTAGGGTTCTTTTTTATTGAGAAAGTGATGGATGGTTGGGGAACACCATGACATGCTAAAAGCTGATATGGTTGTGTGAGTTGTTCTCTCTTTTATTTGCGTAGGCAATATGATTATATGCCTGGAATTCCTTTTTGTTTCTTCCTTTTCATGCTGCAATAGCTTCAATTCAAATTTCATGTCACTAATAACAAGAAAACGCTTGAAGGACCATTCTGCATTGTTATAAGTCTAGTCAAAGTTACTTACATGGTTGCTAAAATGTTTGGTCACTACTACAACAATAATTTTAATTTACTAGCCTTAAAGATTTCTCCTTAAATATTTTGTATAGATATCTTGAGTTTCTCCTTCCAACAACTTCAAAAGGAACGAATATGGTTGAACACTACCGAGTACGATAATATCTTGAAAAATTTTCAGTTTTCCTCCTCATGTAGGATGGTAAAACGATGTAAGGTGGTAAAACGAGCTGAGTTTAACGGTCAACCCGTCAACTCATATTAAAAGGAACAGATTGAGTTGAAGATAATAAATTTAGAAATCGAGATTCGATATCAAATTTGGAAACCTAGACTAAATAACACAATAAATCCAAATTTTAATTAAGACAGATCTTGAATAATTCTGATATCATATTAAATAGTAAAACTTACCCTTAATTTAACATAATTTAATATTCTTAAATTGTTTCAGAAAGATGAAATTTATCTTTACTTAAATACTATAAATTAATTTTATTTCTAGTCAATTGGAATTAATAGTTAAATCCATCAAGTTTTATGAAACCAAAATGAAATTAAAAAAATAAAATAAAATAAAACAACTAATGATGTTTCATGTCAAAACACGGCCAACAATTAAAACCAAATTTTAAGCACACATGAACTGTTAAAATAAAAGCATATTAGGCATATATTTTTTTATTGAATTTAGTCTTTTAGCTTGTGTTTATGTGTTGTCTAGGCAATATGTGATCTTCCTTAATAAATAAGAATCTCACAAATTTGAGATGTTTAACAAATGAATATTTTAAATATAATACTTAATACTTTAGGTACATTTGGATAAATTTCTCCGTAAGAATTTAAAACAAATATCTATAGGTTAAAATTAACTTATTTACGTGTTAAAATATAAAATATATAAAAAAAAAAAAACTTATACCAGAGAACTTCTACCCATTAGATTATACTTTAGTTAGTTTTAAATTTTTAACCTATAAAGAAGTTCATTAAGGTAATTTTAAATTAGAGAGAACCTCCTTTTAGTTTTCTTCTTTATTTTTCTTTTCTATAAGTATTTGTGAAGAAGTTCGTTTAAATATGGCCTTTGTGATCTCGTCTTCTACATAAACATATTTAATCGCTCTCAATTTATGTTTTCTTTTACATTCTTGTATTCCTAAAAAGATTAAAAATATTAATTTGAGAGTTTCTAAAAGTTATCCAAAAGATCATATTGTAATAAATATTTTTTTTATAAACATTTAGGCATTAAACTCATAATTTCATATTTAAAATGCAAGATTATTTGTCACTTATATCGAATCTATTGATCACAATTACTATAAGAATACGATATCCTATTCAATTGATTCAGCATGCATTATTCTGTTTATCAATCAAATATTTACCGTTGATACTTGTAAAAAATTCCCTACTATACAAATTGGTGCTATTTTTATATCTATGCTTGGAGAAAGATTCCATTCCTCTACACGTTTAAGAAAAAATGAAGATAATTAAATTACTTTATAATAATAAAGTGTCTACACAAAAGGTGAAATCAAAGTAAAACTTAGTCCTGAATGAGTAATCTCACCATATTCTTGCACGTGAATTATTAGACACCACAAAAAGTGTAATTAATAATTTATATTTTGATTCAATATTAGAGTGGTTGTAATAATTATATGGAATGTGATTATAGTTGATGAGGATCATTTACTTATCAAAAGACTGATCCCATTATTACAGTGAAAAGATGCTAACTTTCTTCATGCATTTCATTTTTTGCACTTTTGAAGGAAAGCAATGGAGACAGAACAAATGGCTGTTTTCTTTTCTCCATCTCCCTATTTTCCCTTGAAAAGGGAAAGTATTGAAAACATCATAAAGCATAAAAAGTCGATGTAATTAATTTTGTTGTCCAGTTCTTTAGTGATTTTTTGTTAAATTAAGAGTATGCTGAAGGATTTTAAAAATTATTTACATGTTGTAAATTAAAGGACACTTCTTCCTGCATCTCATGTTTTTCTTCCTGCATCTTCAAACTATTCCTTTTTCCCATTTTACCCTCTTAATCATAACAAAGCGGATAACATAATCCGGAAAAACTAAATGCATAAGAAATTCGGGAGATGTGATGTGAATCGAAACAAAAAATCTGATTAATTTTTTTGATGAGTATAATTGCCACATAACTAAATTTCGAAATCTCTGGTATAAAGGGTTTCTAACTCAATTGGATTTCCAAATTCGATGAACACTCACAAAAATCGGATTTCACAATCCGGTGCCCACACAATCGGATTTCCAAATCCTGTACATTCACTCACTGAATTTCGCACCAAACAAAATTTCCAAATCTGGAGATTCCACACCTTAATGGATTTCAGAATCCGGTCCACAAATGACAAACTTAACACATACCGGATTTCCAAATAACAGAGACAAGGATATTCCGGATCAGTTTGTTGTGTTTTTTATGCAGACTAAGTTTCACACTGATCCTCTGATGCACCCTCTTCGTTTGGCAGCTAGCACTTAGTGGTTTTGGTTGTGTTATGGCCTTACTTTTTCCATACCCGCGTTTTGCATGCTTCCATGTTACCAAATCCTTCATCATGTTCTATATGGCACTTTACACTTAACATGCTAATTTCTTGATGAAGGATTGACCCCAACCAAGAATGAAGGCACATGCTTAAAAAGACTAAGCATGTTTAGAAAGGAAGTTCATTAATCTTTCATCCCTTTTATTTGTGTTTGTTATTTTTGATTCCTTAAATTAACTTAGTTGAATCAACTTTAGTTGACTTGTTGACCTTTGACTAGGTTTGACTTGTTGACTATAGTTGACTTGAGTTAAGCCAACATGCTAATCTATGTTTATTTGTTTTGTAGGTTAATTAGGAGTAAGAAAGCAATGCTAGGTGACCCATCGTGATTGGGGAGCATAAATGATGTGGAGGAGAGAGTAAAGCAAAGGCATAAAGCATAAAGTAAAAGGCATGAAGCAAGTGTACCTATGTACCTTTGGTCTCCTTTGTTTTTTGCACACTTTGGCCACTTTTTGGAGACATATGAGACACATTCTTTGTCTCCTTTTGTGTTAGAACGAAATTAGCCTTGCACACACCATAATTAGCTCTTTTGTCTCTCATTTTTGTAACCTTATTTGACCTAGTTTCTAGAAGCTAGGGTTAGGTTTTTGTAAAGACATCCTTAGGTATCTTTTATTTGCTTAGAGGCCCCTAAACTCTTCTATATAAGGGGTGCTCCTAGACATGTAAAAGGGTTGAACATTTTGAAGTAAAAACACTCTTGTGTCTCAACCATTTGTGAGAGTTTCCTCCTTTGGGAGTGAATACTTTTAAGCCTTATCTTGTATAGCAAGTGGCGGCACACATCCACTCATCTTCAAGGTTGCCATGGCTTCTAGCCTAGCCTTGTAGTGGCGTGCTTCTCACATTTTTACCATTTCTTTCCTTTCCATTTTATGTTTTCT
>Ga0214545_1008177_pt1 | contig 16912 bp, 22 predicted proteins | sample CNSS4metaG_FD_160064 | JGI IMG/M metagenome (GOLD analysis project Ga0214545, IMG submission 160064) | Root nodule microbial communities from cowpea collected in UCLA plant growth center, Los Angeles, California, USA - CNSS4 | ecosystem: Host-associated > Plants > Roots > Nodule | place: USA... | reverse complement strand
TATATATATATAATATCAGAAAACACCTATGATGAAATAAGTCAAATGAGAAAGAGATGTCAATACCAGGGTTTATACTTCTACTATGCCCAGTGAGATAGCCTTATTTGTATCTTTGTGTACGATATGTAGAATATGAACAAGCTAAATAATAACTAGTTTACTATACCTGTTTGAGACATATAACGCAACAACTTTCATTTAAGCATTTAAAATGCCTTATTTAATGTATCTTCTTTCTCCTTATGATTGTAATTAGTTTCACGGTTTGTTCATTAGTTAATAAGAAGCTATGTGTTTATATCTTCTAAATCAAAATTCAGGACTTAGGACTTGTGTTGTGTTAGGATATAAGGAGGAGAAATCAGTTCAGATAATTATAATATTAATGAGTTAGTCATTTGAGATGCTAATTAGTTCAGAAGAATAAGGGAAAAGATGATGATATGTTGTTGGATTGAGCATTAGCTCTTTGTGATCAGAGAGTACTTTTCAATTTTTAATTTCTTTTTAATTTTTTTTTTGTTAAATATATTTTTAGTCCCTCTAAATTATGACAAAAAATTGAACTTTGATACAGTTTGATTCCAAATTTTAAAATTAAATGGATGTAATCCTTGTCACCAAACAACATTAAAGATTTGTTGATATGGAAAATGACATTGTCACGTGTATCCACATGTTGATGAAAATGATTCTGGAATAAGGACAGAATCCAATTTTGCATGAAAGCTAAGGTATTAAAAGCATATTTAACCCTTTAAAATTAAAAGAGAAGATATGTTTCCTGCTAGAAGTGGGCTTTAAGCCTAACTTAACCCTAAAAAAAACCGGTTTATAAGGTGAGGTTTGCACCTCACTAATATATTGTGAATTGGCCTTATCTCTAGTCGATGTGGGACTTCCAATATACCCCCTCACGCCGAGGTATATACATCTCGTGAAATTAGTGGGTGGTTCGTTAGCGGCCCGATATTAGGTGGAATAGAATGTCCAAGAAAGTTCTCTAGGATAGGCTCTAACTTGGCTCTGATACCATTTGTTAGGTTTATAAGGAGGGGATATCCCTAGGGAGATACAACACCAATGAGACCTGAGCCCAACCACATAAGGCATTGACACCACTCTCAACCAAAAACCTTAAGGCAATGAGTTTATGGGTCTTTATTCTTATATAGTGTTTTACTTTCTCATTTCTAGCCAATGTGGGACTTAGACTTATAAGTGAGTTAGGCTTAAAACTCACTTCTAACATGGTATCAGAGCCACGTTAGAGCCTATCCTAACGAACTTTCTTGGACATTCTATTCCACCTAATATCGGGCCGCTAACGAACCACCCACTAATTTTTTATCCCACGCACGAGATGTATATACCTCGGCGTGAGAGGGTGTGTTGGAAGTCCCAAATTGACTAGAGGTAAGGCAATTTCATAGTATATAAGTGAGGTGCAAACCTAACCTTACAAGCCGGTTTTGTGGGGTTGAGTTAGGCTTAAAGCCCACTTCTAACATTTCCTAATTAATATTAGATGATTTTGACTTGACTACCAAAAATATTCTACACAATAAATATATTCAATATATGCAATAAAACACTATAAATTGAAAAAAAAAATTGTAACCAATAGTTTATTGTTTATAAAAACAAAATAAAAAATAAAAACCTAAGTATTTAAATTTTTATTTAATTTTATTGTAATTTTGTACGTTTCTTAACTTCCAAATAACTCATGGCATCACTATCATTACATGAAAATTTTATTAAAAATAAAAAAGAAAAACATGAAGGAACCACACCAAATCCATGATAAAATTACATTGTACATATGGGAAGAAACACCTATTATAAAAGGGAAAAAAACTAAGTAAAAACATGGATGGATAATAGTAAACCCTTGATTTTCTTCACAAAAATCATTCAATACTTTGAACTTCATATACCAGGAAAAATACAAACTCCTGGACATATTAAAAAAAAATATCATTAGCTAACCTAGGAGGCCTTTAATTTTTAAAAGTCCTTACTTTGGAGGATTTTGTATAAACTTTATTTGCCCAACCCTTACCAGGTTTCATTGTAGTTTGAATTGGCTCATCTACTTCAGTATTAGAATCTTCTCTCTCATCAAGCATATTAGTCCATTTAGAGGTTATTTTCATTTCCTCTTCAAAACGAATTTTCTTAGACGTTAAAGAATTAAGGAACTATCTCAGAACTACTCAAAGTTGAATCTTATTGTTGTAAACCTTACAAATTATTAACAATGAGAGTGATGTCCTTCAAAGAGAGCATATCAGCAAAGGAATCAAATTTCATTGGCACGCCACCATCTAGATTCTTATCGAGAGAAGATCCATTCTCAACACAAACATTATCATGATTAACCACCTCTAGCTTAGGCTGTGATTGAGCAACAGGCTATACCATAACATCTTGCACCACAAAAGACTGAGCCACAAGCTTTACCATAGGCTTCATCATAGGCTTCGCTACAAGCTCCACCATAAGCTCCACCACAGACTACACCATAGGCTCCATTGCAAGTTTTACCACTTGCGCTAAAGAGTCCATAGTCTCGTCATGTGCACCAACCACCTTAGGATGATAATGTTGTTGTATTTTTGTGCCAATTATTTTCTCCCCACCAAAAATAACATTGGCATCATTATCATAATCAAAAGTGGTTACATTCAAAATAATACTTAATTATAGTCAAGATTGGCTATGCTCCAAATCATACTTTGTGTTTAGCCATGAGTGGCTATGTTTTGAATAATACTCATTTTAACTAGGAGTGGCCAATGTTCAAATAACAGTCATTTGTATCTTGCATCAATAGTCAACCTAGTGAAACCTAATCAGTTAATTAAAGCTAGATTTAAATGGGTACAAAAACACAATGTAAATCTTTATTTAATTTATCTCTTTATATTACATATCATTTACTTGTAACTAATCTCATAAGGATAATTTTACCAAAGCAAAGTTTGAAAAATGTTTTTAGACAGGCAATCTATAACACCCTTTTCGAGATGCCACATGTAATTTTATTATTTCCAAAATGCCAAAATATAAAACTTTGATAACACCTATTAAATAGGAAACTTCACAACATTTTTCGACAACCAATTGCCAAAAAGTGCATCTGAATAAAACTTTATTATTCAAAATAAGGCAATAATAAAATAAACCAAACCGGTTTAAGTCGTTAAAACCAAAACTCATTACAAGTCATTTCAAGTTCAAAACTCAGCCAAACTAATATATTTGCCTTATTCAAAAGTAACACTTCTAAATAATTTTCATAAAACTCCCATAAAGCTTTCCCACGAGCTCCTCACAGCTAAACTTCTCTACTAGCATTTGCATCCACATCTACTCCCGTACAATGTAAGTCATAAGATCATCGCAGGTGGAAACCACATCCACAAACATGCAAAGGTGAGGTAACCATGTATGACATCACATGCATATTAACATGTAACTCACGTTGCATATTATAATGTAACATAATTTATTCATAAAAAAAATGACCAATACATGTTCTCAACACCACAACTTGAACTCATCAGAATATTACCACCAAGTAATATTAACGGTATGTCATTCTCTCATAGCCAACCATTATATTCTTCTTGCACACCAACGCCTCTTGGAAAAATATTTTCCCCTACTTTCCATAAACTTACTGGCAACAACTCAACCCGCTCGACAAAGCCTTGGGTTCTCAACAACAACCCACTCAACACTCTTGCTAAGCTCATGCCAAAGACTTACAAAGGAATGAAACCCCTTTACCTTGACTCAACAAAGTCCTCTAGGTAAAGAAACCATCCTAGCTTTACAACTATTAGAGAGTTCATACAGTCTCATCACATATGTACACCCCTACATATCGTACCTCATCACAATATTAAACATACATCAACTCATCATGCAATTACATCATATCATGTCACATCATCATAAGATTAATCATAAATCATTATCATAACATAACCCCAAGCAATATTCCCTTACACTTAAGGATATTGACATATGCACCAAATAATACATAAATAACCACATTTTTTAAACTAGTAACAATGTCATGTTAAAAAAAATCACAACAGCAAAACAGTAAGTTCCACGGGTGACCAATGGAGTTTTCCACAACCTGTGGATTTAGCTCCAAAAAACAAAAAATGTGAACCAGCGAGCTCCACAAGTGACTTGTGGATTCTTCCACAAATTGTGGATTTGACTTCGAATATACAAGAGTCAAAACAACAAGTTCCACAAGTGACCAATGGATTTTTCCCACAACTTGTAGATTTGGCTTCTAATGTGCAAGAGTCAAAACAATGAGTTCCACAAGTGACTAGGGTATTTTACCACAACTTGTGGATTTGACTTCGAAAATGAAAGATGCAAACCAAGAACTAAAATTCACCCAAACATTGACCCAACTGATGGATTCTTAATAAACACATAAAATCTCACTACACCTGAACCCAAATTAACAATTCCCTTTGGAACCATACTCACTCCACTAACTTTATCCAAGACCCCAAATTTAACCAAATCATAGTACTCCAACACAAATTGTACCACACCTAACCGAACTCAATCAAATAAGTAAAAAATACATCAAGGCAGCCAAGTATTCAGCCTAGGCCGAGTAAGTCTAACTTATACCGGACCTGGTCAATTTAACCATATAAATGATAAACCTCACGAACATGCCAAAGACAACCCAAGTACACGACCTGGGCCGCCATGGTCTCGAATTTAACTGAACAAAGGCTAAAGTAACAACAAAATGGCCAACACGGATAGTACGCGGCCAAGGACGACATCTGACAAGCCAAGAAGTAAACGGATCGGACCGCCCACGAAGACTTAGTAAAATGGAGGTCCCCGCGTTCGATGGACCTTGGGGGCCTGGGTTAGGGCCCAGGCCCACTCATAACCTAGGCTAGGGCCCAAGCCAAGGCCCGGCCCATTGGATAAACGAACATCATTAATGCTCTATAAATACGCATGGACCCCATGAATTAAAGGTACGCATTCATTAATCACTGATTTGACTTTCTGAGAGCTTTGACTTACTTGAGCTTCGGAGACTCTTCTGCAGGTAACCCCTCCTGGGTTCAAGCTGACATGTATCAACCGGGGAGAGACCAACTGAAGAGATAGCGGACTACGTGGTAAGGTGACACTTGTGCCTAACTCATATTATTTGTTCTCTGCAGGAACAATTGGCGCCCACCGTGGGGCACGAGACGAACACCTCTAGTACCCGTTTTTCTCTGAAGATGGTTTCCACCCGTAGCAAAGCTGGAGTGAACAAGCAAGCGGATGCTGGTCCCTCTAGACCTCCTGGCATCACCCCTGATCTGGCCGCCATCCTAGACGACCAAGCAAAGATGCAACAAGAACTCGCGGATCTGAAGAAACGCAGCGCTGATGAAATGGAGGCATTGAGGCAAGAGAACTCTCGCCTGAGGCGAAGGATTGAGGCTGATCTCAATCTGAAGGGAAAAGCCAAAGAAACTTCTGAAGTTATGAAGTCCCCGGCCTTCCAGCCCACAGAGGAAGAAAGTGAATACAACCCCACCCCTCACACCTTCACCACCACCCAACAAACACCCATTACCTCTACCCATCCCCATCACTTCCCATCTGGTCAACCGGGACTTACCGCACCCCCAACCCCCGTCGCTACCCTCCCTACCACTCAGATCCCCTACAACATACCCACCACCCTACACACCACACATATTCCACCATACAACCCACAATATCTTCCGACAACCCACATCCCCCCTCACAACCTAACCTCCACCTTCCCTGCTATGATCAACCATCCCATCCCACCTCACATGCTCCCCCCCACCAGCCCAGGCGCCGTCACCCCTTCACTGACTTTATCGCCAACACCCCACTTCCAGCCCAGTGGGAACCTTTCACCCTGGATCGCTATATTGGCAAAACCGACCCTGACGAACACCTTAAGGTCTACATCACCCATGTCGCCCTATACACATCCCAAGACGCAGTCTTTTGCAAAGCTTTCCCCACCACTCTCAAGGGCCTTGCCCTAGAATGGTTCACAACCCTTCCGCCTTACTCCATCGATAGTTTCGACGTCCTCTCCCACATGTTCTCCACCCATTTCGCCGGCAGCCACCCACATCAAACTACCACCATATCCCTCCTAGGCATCAGACAGGAACAAAACGAACCACTCAGAGCGTTCAGAGATCGCTTTAGTAAGGCAGCCCTTCGTACACCACACCTCAATCAGGAGATGATCCTCCAGTGCATGGCCCTTACCCTACAACCCGGCCCCTTCGCCAACAACGTCTATCTCCACCCACCTGTCTTCATGCACGAGCTCAAGTTGCGGGCAGCTGACTATGTCCGCATGGAGGAAATGCAAACCCTTCACACCAAATTCTGCAACGACTATGCAGCCACCCCCGCCAACCCCACCCCACATCCTAACCCACGTCCTGATACTCGCCCACGCGAACCCCGCCAACCTTGCTTCACCAGATACGCCCCCCTTACCGTAGCCCGCTCCCGCATCCTCGACGAAGCCCTCCAAGCTGATCTAATCCCTCCACCACGCAAGACAACTACATCCCCCAACATCGACATGACCAAATATTGCCGCTACCACCGCAACCATGGCCACACTACAAAAGAATGCAAAGCACTCCAGGATAAAATAGAAGAACTGGTCCGTGCTGGCCACTTTCGCCACTTTATCCGTAGAGACGACCATTCCTCCTCCTTTCGATCCCGCCACCCCCTCGACTCGATCACAGACGTCCACCACATGACTCCCGTCACGACAGGCACCCCGCCCAACCCACCAATCAAGAACCGGAACCGGCCTGCACCGACACCACCCCTGCCGACCCTCCCTTACGTGGCACCATTAACACCATCTCTGGTGGCTTCGCAAGCGGAGGCTCCACCGCCTCTGCCAGAAAAAGATACCTTCGCCATATACAATCCATCAACCACATCACCATTCCCACCACAGACGCCGTATGCCTCCTATCGTCTTCACAGATGATGACTTCCACGACCTTGACCACCAACAAGACGACCCCATGGTCATCACTGTTGAAATCGAAAATTATGCTGTCAAGAAAGTCCTTGTTGATCAGGGCAGTTCTGTTGATATCCTCTACTGGGCCACCTACCAAAAACTTCAACTTCCTGACACCGCCATGGTCCTATATGATGAGCCAATATATGGCTTTTCCGGTGAACAGGTATCCACCCGGGGCTACATTGACCTCCACACCGTCTTTCGGGAGGGAACCCAAACTAAAACCATCCCAATCCGCTTCCTCATCGTCGACGCGCCAACATCCTATAACATCCTCTTGGGCCGCCCTTCCCTCAATTCTTGGCGCCGTCGTCTCCACCCCTCACTTAGCCGTGAAGTTCCCTGCCCCATCTGGCGACATCTTTACCATCCACTGCGACCAGCGCTTGGCACGAGAATGCTACATGGCCAGCTTGCGACCACAACTACCAATCCAACAAACCAACCATATTGAGAGACCCCCTGGCTCCAGTATAGCCCTATCCGGCGAAGATCTTGACCCCAAAATAGGTTTGGATGTTCGCCTCGAACCAGTTGAGGAGACCTCTCCTCTACAACTTCCCAATGGTCACTCTATTAACCTAGGCACCGGTTTAAACTCTGACGAGCGTGCCACCATCACACCCATCCTTATCAACAACACCGATCTTTTCGCCTAGTCGGTCGCCGACCTCCCTGGAGTAGACGGCGCGGCAGGGAACAAGGTGCTTAGTTTTTTGGATGCATATTCAGGATATAACCAAATCCCCATGGCTGCATCAGACATGCACAAAACCGCCTTCATCACGGACGATGCCAACTACTTCTATAGGGTCATGCCCTTTGGCCTCAAAAACGCCGGAGCAACTTACCAACGGCTAATGGACAAGGTGTTCAGCCACCTAATGGGACACTGTGTCAAAGTATACGTCGACGATATGGTTGTCAAATCCCCAAGCTATCACCAACATGCTAAAGACCTGTCAGCAATTTTCTCTGCGCTACGCTAATACAACCTCCGGCTCAACCCCGACAAATGCGTATTCGGCGTTGACCGGGGCAAGTTCCTTGGTTTTATGTTAAGCCAACGCGGCATAGAGGCCAACCCTGAAAAATGCAAGGCTATCATCAAAATGCGCAGTCCCACTACTATTAAAGAGGTCCAACGTCTCATTGGTCGTCTCAGCCATTTCCCGTTTCCTACCCAAACTAGTCGAATAGACCCAACCCATAATCCAACTCCTAAAGAAATCCACCCGATTCACGTGGACAGATGATTGTGAACAGATATTCCAAAAACTAAAAACAACCCTAACCTCCCCACCTATCCTCCACAAGCTGGACACCCATCAACCCCTGCTCGTATACATCACAGCCACCGATTATACAGTCAGTGCCGCGCTGGTCCAAGAAAAAGAAGGCACACAACATCCTGTGTATTTCGTGAACAGAACGTTACAAGATCCTGAAACCAGATGGTAGAAAAGCTGGCCCTATCTTTGGTCCACGCGGCACGTCGTCTACGCCCATATTTCCAAAACCACACCATAACTATTAAGACCGACTACCCAATCCAAAAAATATTACAAAAACCAGATCTAGCCGGACGCATGTCATCATGGGCTGTGGAACTATCAGAATTCAACATCCGATATGAACCCCACGGCCCCATCAAAGCCCAGTGTCTCTTAGACTTCATCAACGACCTACAACAACCACCTATAAAGGACCAGTTGACGCTTCATGTAGATGGTTCCTCAAATCCAAGGGGTGTCGGCGCCGGCATCGTCTTAGAAGGCCCCAACGACATCCTCATTGAAAAATCCCTTCACTTTGCTTTCAAAACGTCAAATAACCAAGCCAAATATGAAGTCATCCTCGCCGGCCTTTCCTTAGCCCGAGAGGTAGGCGTCAAGAGATTAACGTGCAAAACCGACTCCAAACTTATTGTAGGTCATCTAAATGACGAGTTCCAGATCAAAGACCCCATCCTTCTACAGTATTACCATCTGGTCCGTGCAGTCATTCAAACCGCCTTCGAACAAGTCCGCGTCGAACACATCCCAAGAACCGACAACGTCAGGGCCGATATCTTTTCCAAATTGGCCAGCACCAAGCTCAAAAACTGTCACCGATCCTTACTACAGCAAACATTATCCACACCTTCCATCACACACACTTGTCAAAATTTAACCCACACCCCAGCTAGCAACGTCACCCCCTCCCAAAGCCAAAACTGGACCACCCCCTACATCCAATACCTCAAAACCGGCAACCCCCCCCAGACGCGGACAAAACATGGCTGGCTAAGGCCGCCAGGTACACCATGATAGGCGATGACCTCTACAAACGCGGATATGGCTAACCCCTCCTTAAATGTGTCACGGTAGAGCAAGCCCAATATATCATCAAAGAGCTACACGAAGGCATTTGTAGTTATCATTCCGATGCACGCACCATGGCTACTAGAGTTCTTAGAGCCGGATACTTCTGGCCGACCATAGAAGCAGACTGCCAAGATCATGTCCAGAAATGCAAGCCATGTCAGAAACATGGCAACCTTATTCCCCAGAAACAAGAACAACTACACCACATATTGTCCCCATGGCCATTCGCTAAGTGGGGAATGGACATTCTCGGCACCTTTTCACCCGGCAAGGGGCAGGTAAAATTCCTAATTGTAGCCGTCGATTATTTCACTAAATGGATCGAAGCCAAGCCACTAACTACCATCACGGCCCAGCAAGTTTAACAATTTGTGTGGAAGGACATTATATGCAGATATGGTGTACCACATACCATCATCACAGACAATGGCCGACAATTTATCAACAAAGAGTTAGCCAAATTCTACACTGGCCTAGGCATCAAGCACATCACAAGTTCTGTAGAACATCCACAAACCAATGGACAAGCAGAGGCGACAAATAAAGTTATCCTCGTGGAGCTGCGCAAGAGATTGGATACCGCCAAAGGCCGATGGCCTGAAGAGTTAATAGAAGTACTATGGGCTTACAGATGCACCCCCCAATCATCAATAAACGAATCCCCATTCAGCCTAGTCTACGGCGCAGACGCCATGATACCAGTAGAAATTGGCGAACCATCCCTGCGCCGAGAACTGTACGACCCAACCCACAATCACCAAAACATGGCCTTACATCTCGACCTTCTACCCGAACTCAGAGAAAAAGCCCAGATACGCAATTTAGCCGCCAAACAACGAGCTGCCGGGAAATATAATGCAAATCTATGTCCACGATCATTCGTCATCGGGGACCTAGTATGGAGAATGGCCAGCAGTGCTAGAAAGAAGGATGACAAGTTCTCCGCCAATTGGGACGGCCCGTACCGCATACGCGAAGATGCAAGAGGAGGAGCTTATCGCCTAGAACAATTATCTAGGGAAGAGATTCCCAACACTTGGAATGTATCCCACCTCAAGTTCTACTTCAGCTGAATGTGTAATGTAATCGAACCAATACTTGTAACCCCGAGTGTACTCTTTTTCCTCACCTGGTCTTTTTTCCCTAAGGAGGGTTTTGGCCAAGGAGGTTTTAACGAGGCACCCCTATTCAATAAATAAAAAGAAGGGTTCCCAACTATACGACTTTTCCATGTGTTTCTTTCATATTCGTTTAAGTTCCCCACCCTTACCCCAAGTAAGCGGCCTGGGTCGAACACCCTTATCTTTTGCTTAATTCGTTTAAGTTTCCCACCCTTACCCCAAGTAAGCGGCCTGGGTCGAACACCCTTATCTTTTGCTTAATTCGTTTAAGTTCCCCACCCTTACCCCAAGTAAGCGGCCGGGGTCGAACACCCTTATCTTTTGCTTAATTCGTTTAAGTTCCCCACCCTTACCCCAAGTAAGTGGCCTGGGTCGAACACCCTTATCTTTTGCTTAATTCGTTTAAGTTCCCCACCCTTACCCCAAGTAAGCGGCCTGGGTCGAACACCCTTACCTCATGGTTAATTCGTTTAAGTTCCCCACCCTTACCCCAAGTAAGCGGCCTGGGTCGAACACCCCTAACTTACAACTTATAGCGACACACATACACCACATATAAATAAAACACAACATACATAATAACATGCAGAATCTTAATCGCATTTAAACACAAGTGCAATAATATACCAATGTAGCTAAATGTGCCAAATATTACAGACAGGCTCAAATAATATTCTTGAATCAGTTACGACCAAAATCCTAGTCTGTGGGGGCAGGTGCGTCCTCGGAATCGCCCGCCTTCTTCTCCTCCTCCGCCACCTTCTCCTGCGCCTCCTCATTGCCACTGTCCTCATCCTCCTGGACCAACTTCCCATCAACAACATCCTTATTCACATCAAACCTCGAATCTGTTACGTCCACATCTTGATGGAAAAAAGCAGCTTGACGCAATCCCTTCTCAAAATCGTTGATATGTTCCTGGATCATGCTATTCTTCAGGTCATCAAGCTCACCAACAGCTCCATCATACTTATCATTCAAGTCATCATAGTCCTCCTCCAATTCCCCTATTCTCTTATTCAATTTCTCCTCAGAATCCAAGCAACGCACCCTCCAAGTCACCAACCTCTTCCTCTCTGCATCCCAACTCTCCTTTGCCTTCTCCAACGCAGCTTTTTCCTCCTCCAACTTGTCCACCTTCCCCTGCAGCTCCTCCAGCTTTTCCCGGCCCCCCTCTTTCACTTCCCTCCTATAAAGAGACCCCACACGCCGGCTCAACACGAAAGCCTTGCTCCCAAACTCGACCATTGTTCTCACAATGTGGTCCGCATCCATGTTGTCAATAGAATTTACAATGGTATCTGGGAGGGTAATTGAAATGTCCTTCCTCACAGATATTTTCGGTAGTTCGATCAATCCAGATTCCGGCCCCTTCTCCCCACTGGTCGATCCTGCTCCGCTAGCCGACCCCGTTCCGAGTAGGGTCGCCCTTACTTTCTTCACATCTTTTCCCTTCCCAGGTCGAGGCGGAAGCTCAGCCTTCCTTTTCGTCCCACCGTGCACATGCACCTCCACCACAGATTCTTGTAAGTTGGGAAGATCAGTTTTCCCAGCCGCCTTGGCCTTAGCGGCCATCTCCTTCCTCAACGTTTGAAAAAGCGCCAAATTCTTCTTTCCAGACTGCGCCATATGCCCTACAATAATACATCACAACTCGGATCAAAACAACTTAGAATTATTAACACAGCTTAAGTAATAAACAGATACCTTCAATATCTATTATCGGGTGCACCAAATTATAAACTCTAACTAGGCCCTTGGCAACTTATCAACAAACTTCAACAAGATCTCCACAACCTCCTTATCACCAGCCGACAATTCATCCATCCTCATGTCCTTATACCGAGAAGGATTTTTTGTCCAACTAAAAGGGAACTTGGTGCTTCCATCTGCGTTCAAAAAATAAGCTTTTCCTCCTTCTTTAACGACGACCTTGAAGTACCCATCCTTGAAATGCTTGAAAGACTGGGAGAAGGCATCCAGTCTGCTGATGCTGGGGTGACTTATCAAAGATAGCCAAGTAGCCGGCCGCCGAGGTTTGGTGTCGTAAAAATACAAGAAAGCATAAGGAGTGGGCTCCAAGTATAAGGACTGGCACAGGATGCGGAAAGCCTGCAAGTAGGCCCAACTATTCGAATGTAGCTGTGTAGGTGCCACATTCAACGCCCACAATACGCCCATAGTGAAACCGTCTAACGGCAATCGCACATGAAGTTGAGAAAAGTGGCACATATACATGTAGAAAAACTTCTCGGTAGCCCCCTCCTGCCCATGGCATACCCGGTCGATAGCACTAACCCTCTCTAGAGAAACAATGTCCCCACTGACACCCTTGGAGATGAAAGGTGTGTAGTTTAACCAAGAGTTCAGTAGACGGGACCACCTGAACAAAGATGATTGGTCACGAACGTCAGCAGCCGCCCACCCATAGCCACCTTTCGCCGGCCAATTGCTCTCCTCCAACTCTTCGGGGGGATCCTCTCGAACCTCCCTCACAATCTCCATTGGAATCCCACTTGTAACAACCCCAGAACTCGTACCCTCTCCGTCAAGTTGTCTATCCTTACTTCTCTCTGACTCAGTACTCTCACTACTACTAGACGTAGACATACTATCACTACTAGACATACCTATTTTCATTTTTACGGGAAGATGTCAGTTGAATTTGGGAACTAATCGGACAGTATGATGCGCACAAGATCTCTGAATTCATAACTCTCGCAAATGAAACAAGTAACCCCTCACCCAATTTCAAACCTATATTTATAGTCCAGGGTCCCAAACGACGAAAACTCTTCCCGCCAAACTAAAACCCCAGACCAGTCGACACCATCATTGCAAAAGATACGACTTTTGAAAAACGACGGTGCCAAAACTTCTTGATTGGACCCATGGCACCCCTTCACCTACCTTCTGACGGTTACCACTTTTTAGCCTTAACACTATTCATCACACTTAAAGGCTGGGAGACTGGTGTATCACACCTAGCCGGTTGCACTAGCATACCAACACATATCACCCTTGACCGACAACTCCTATCGGACAAGGCTGGTGGACTGGTGTACCACACCTAACCGAACTCAATCAAATAAGTAAAAAATACATCAAGGCAGCCAAGTATTCAGCCTAGGCCGAGTAAGTCTAACTTATACCGGACCTGGTCAATTTAACCATATAAATGATAAACCTCACGAACATGCCAGAGACAACCCAAGTACACGACCTGGGCCGCCATGGTCTCAAATTTAACTAAACAAAGGCTAAAGTAACAACAAAATGGCCAACACGGATAGTACGCGGCCAAGGACGACATCTGACAAGCCAAGAAGTAAACGGATCAGACCGCCTTCGAAGACTTAGTAAAATGGAGGTCCCCGCGTTCGATGGACCTTGGGGGCCTGGGTTAGGGCCCAGGCCCACTCATAACCCAGGCTAGGGCCCAAGCCAAGGCCCGGCCCATTGGATAAACGAACATCATTAATGCTCTATAAATACGCATGGACCCCACAAATTAAAGGTACGCATTCATTAATCACTGATTTGACTTTCTGAGAGCTTTGACTTACTTGAGCTTCGGAGACTCTTCTGCAGGTAACCCCTCCTGGGTTCAAGCTGACATGTATCAACCGGAGAGAGATCAACTGAAGAGATAGCGGACTACGTGGTAAGGTGACACTTGTGCCTAACTCATATTATTTGTTCTCTACAGGAACACAAACCATAATTTCAACATCAAAAGAAAACATCTCCAATTGCTATTACACCACATATTTTCCCATATGTGTAAGAACAACAACAAAGCAATCTTATTCCATACAACATTTCACCTCTACTTTTCTAAATGACAAATTCAATCCATCAAACACTTTTAACAAAATTTCTAATCAACTTACTTTCAATGCCCTGCACTTCACAAAATTTCGCAGCCTCAACCAAAAACCCATTATAAAATCATGCTTACTTCAACCATAATTAACACTCCAAAGGAAACAAATTCCATTCACAACAATTTCTCTAACCTCAAATAATTTCACATGGTAACAAGATGAAGATCAAAATCCCTAATTTTCCCTATTGATTCAGCCAAACCAAAAATTAAAGTAACTAGATTAAACATCTTAACCCCACCATCAAAGCAAATTTTCCATCCATCTCATCTCATATTCACCACAAAATTGACAGCAATCATAGACACAAAAAATAAACTTAATCCTAAACGATACATTTTACACTACTACCATGAATTCAACCATTAAAGAAACTTGTTATCATATTCCATCTATAAGAACGAAATTACCCCTTTATAATTCCATATTTTAAATTGCAACCAATTCTTCATTCATAATCACAAAAATAATGAGAACAAGGTTTAACATCCCTTTACACCAAAATGTAACCCAAAGATGTATTTCACAATTCCTTCATTCCATAAATCAAGTATAATAAGAAAATGGTTTACGACCCCTTACACTAAAAACCTAACCTTCTTGTACCATAAAGATAAACATTTTTTATCTCATAACCAAGACATTAATCACATAAACACAAATAAAATGCTAAGTTATTTTTCACGTTCAAGAAAATGCTAAGTTAATATATAAAAATATTTGTTACAAATGCACATGTAAAGAATCAAACCCATGATCATCCATCCTTTAACAAGGCTCTAACCAATTGCGCTACTTTCGACCTTTGTTTATGACCTTGCATATCAATTCAATTAATATTTATACATCCAATTATCCCTTAGAATTAAAGTTGAACTATCATTTGTTCCTCATTAGACGCAATTTTTCAAGAAAACTACTTAACAATGTGTTTATCAACTAAAACTATCATTTGTTTTATATCATCAAACACTTTGCAAAAATTTTGAAAAACCCTTAGAAAACAATATAACTCTCCCTTAGAATATCAACCACTTTTAGCTAAGATTGAGTATTTTTTGGAATGCAACCACTTATGACTGAGACATGAGTATTGTTTAGAAAGTAGCTACTCATTGTTGAGAGTTTGGTGAATAAAGGGATTGATCTAAACAATCATAAGGTTTTGCTCACTAGGTTGAGAAAGCATATCTATCGATGAATTCAAGGTTTAAAACACTCGATTAATTTTTTATTCATGCATAAGCAATATTCTTGTGAAGTTCTAGGTACTAAAACTTTAAGCAATAAAATTAACAGTGTTTTTGCAATTCATTCTTGGTATCTTGTGTCAACACCAAATTTCATCTGGGTGAATGTATTTGTTTTGTAAAAAATAAAATAAAATAAAATAAATATATTTTGATTGATGGTAGGTTTTTTAACTTTAATTCTACCATGGAAAAAAAATAAAAAAGAAAAAAAAAGGGAGAATTTAATTTGTTTTTAATTATCAAACCCTTTCCATGGGCCCAAATGTTATGTACATCCTTTCATCCTCACGGTTTGTTATTTACACTCCAGCCATGACATATCAGAAAAGGACATTTTATAATCTCTACTTTTTAGAGAAGGGTACGATTTTAATAATTGGAAGAAAATATTTCTGGTAATAATTAGAATCAACTATATGATAATATGTTATGATTTGATCAAGATCTTTATGTGATGGAAAATATGATTCTAGTAATTACAAGCAATATTTCGTTAATAATTATAACTAATACCGTGGATATGCGACCATTTAATTTCTATAATATGTTTCATCAGGACCAATTCCTTCCTCGTATATTTTATTATAATTAAAGACTAGGATTTCTATGGTACCCAAGTGACTATATAAGCACAAAACTTCTCCAATGCAAGACACTGAAAAAAATTTCGAAAAACCCTCTCCTTTTTTATTACCAGAGCACACACACAAAAGGGGTCACCTTAAGGTAAATTTTCTTTGCTCCTAATATGTTATTCATAATTCTCTTATAATATCAAATGTATGGTCGATTGACCTGTTGTATGATTAAATGTGTTTGGGGTTCGCACGTTAAATGATTTTGGATTTGTCATTAATATGCTCAATCCTTCTCTTTTCTTTTATTTGGAATGCCATTTATCTTGATAAAAAAAATTATTTCGTAGACTTTAATTCTCTCTAAAAAAGATAATAATAAATAAAAAAATTGTATTATTTCTTTTATATGAATATTGAATATCATGTCAAGTCTCGGACTTGCTTGATAATCAAAACACTCCTTCATAGGCTTTTAATTCTTTTTTTTTTTTTAAATTAATAATAATAAAAAATAAAAATTATAAAATCATTTTAAATATCATGTCAAATCTCGGATTTGCTTGATAACTAAATCTTTTATCATGTAGAATTTCGGG
>Ga0214545_1008175_pt1 | contig 16912 bp, 11 predicted proteins | sample CNSS4metaG_FD_160064 | JGI IMG/M metagenome (GOLD analysis project Ga0214545, IMG submission 160064) | Root nodule microbial communities from cowpea collected in UCLA plant growth center, Los Angeles, California, USA - CNSS4 | ecosystem: Host-associated > Plants > Roots > Nodule | place: USA... | reverse complement strand
TATATATATATATATATATATATATCATTTCAACCTTCACAATCCATTCTCACTTGTATTTCATATTAGATCCATTCCGCTCATTCTTCATAAATCACAAATGTAGGAATGTATTTCCTACCAGGACCATGCCACATTCATTGATCCACCTTCACTCATGTCTCATGTCAAACCCATACCAAACCCATCATTTTAATTCCATAAATCACCTCATACAAACATCATGCTCACCTCATATTAAAACTCATGAATCATAACTCCATCTTATTCATACAAGGTCACTCAATTCATACAGTTCATACCCAAGGTAAAGCATAACAAGCCAAACATACAATTAAGGCCCAACAACGTGAAAGGTACAGTTATATAGAGAAGTCTCGTGCCAGTCTCGCTCAAGCCACAGAGTCTCGCTTAGGCGAGACTGTCATCAAGGAACCATGCGAGACTCACGGGTTCTCGCTTAAGCGAGTCGCTGCTCGCATGAGCGAGAGTACCCCTCGCTCAAAAGCGAGGTTCCTCGCCTGAGCTACTCCTATAGCATTATGCCTCAAACCTTTTACTCGTCCTCGCTTAGGCGAGCCTCTCTCGCCTGAGCGAGACTGTGTCTCGCTCAAACAAAAGCTCTCCGCCTGAGCGAGAGCTCGAGTGCGAGTTTGAACCAGTTCCTGCAAGTCTCGCCTAGGCGAGGCTGGGTCGCTTGGGCGAGAACTTCGGGTCTCGCCACTGTTCATCCTGCAACAGCCACACAATCACATCCCAACAACAACACATGTTCATCCAATGTTTTACACTAGTACCACAACCATATATTCATGAGAAACAGCGATAAATGTGTAAGAATCAATTTTCAAACAAGGGTCTCTAACTTCCCTTACCTAGAAAGTGTTTAGCAGGAGACCTCGACACCACAAGAGTGAACACAACAGCTCCGGAACAGTTTAGGGAACTGGAAAAACAGTGGAACAAAACATAAGAGGAGCTCCCTACAGAACCCTAACTGGGAAAAATACGAAAACATAACTAGGGAGGGATGGTACGAGACGAAGGGTAACTTACGTTGAGTAGGAAAGAGCTCGAACGAACTTGACTACGGTGAGGAAACAACCCTAGCAGAGGGGTTGACGGCTGCAGCTTAAGGTTCTCTGAAAGTGAGTAGAAAGTGTGAGTTAGGGCAGACTAGGGTCTAGTTTTCCTCTTTGGGCCAGCCCTTAGGCCCATTAGATTAAAGGCAGCCCTTAAACATTAGGGCAGAAAAATTGGGCCTTACAACTTACATGCAGTATGTGGAGGCCCTTCGCCAGCTGAAGGAGAACAGAACAACATATGGAGCTGTACCAAACTATGAGGGGCAAATTGCAAACATCAATATAAGAAATCACAAAAAAAAAGAGAAAATATGGTTCCTTTTAACCAACTTCAACTGAAAAAATTTAACACCTTTTTAACATTGATCAAATAGTCATCTTCTTTGTTGACCTCGATTCTTATAACATCTCTAACATATAACTACTTCTCTTTGCAAATGGTTTTCCACCCACAAGTTAGATAGTATTGATTTGGACTCCTTTCACACCATATAACTTGGCATGACGAAGATCTCGATCCCCCATCAGACATAACATATTTCTTTCATCTTTTCTCCAACAAAGCTCTAACAACAAAAGTTGTCCCGAGTTATTGAAAAAAAAGAGGATAAAAACATATTAACTAAATAACTGCACACCAGATAACCAGCAACAATCGAACACAACACAATCATTAAAATATATAACCAAAACTAAATAATAAAAGGCTATACCAAGAATGATGTTCTGACATCATGAGTAGTTAAAGTTTTCATCACAACATGTGGAAAATCAATGGAGTTTTCACCACCCAAATTAACAACATTGATCTTATCCTCAGCCTCAATACTCGACTTTGGAGTATAACTCATTTACAAACCTGTTGAGCTAAACATCTTAAATACAAATCTATTATCACCCAGGTAATTTAAACTAAAGGTAACCCTATGAATCAAATCATAATAACTAATAAGAACTCCAATACCAGACTGCCATCTTCATTTTACCCAATTCAACCTCAAATTTCATGGACAGAGGATCATACAATTCCACTGTTTTACCAAATACAACGTGCTCCTTTTAGAAGATTTGGAACGTATTATCCAGTATGATCAACCCCTGTCAACAAATATCAACAAAACATTATACAATATGTTTATCGAACAACAAAAATAATAAAAAAAACGTTTCAAAACTTCACCTGAGATGGAGAAAAGTAAACTATGAAGGATGAAAAGAATCTCGAACAAAAAATAGGGTCAACCGCCAACTCAATATCTCCTAGATTGGGATAATCAAGTTCAACCTAATCTACATGAAATAACCTCATCTCAAAGTAGCGATCCCTAAAGAACAAGGTTGAGACGTAATACACATCGTAATCCAAATCATAGAAATTTAAATTTTTATCACAAGCCCTAAACTTACTGTCATAAAGAAGGGAGTCCTCAAACTTAATATTCAACATATTACCTTTGGGATCTCAAAAATAGTTGGGTTCAATCATCAAATAATTGGTCCATTCCCGATAAAATCGTTCTAAAAACGTAATAAATTCCTTAAAAAAAATTAAAGAAATGAACATAAACTACAAGCATTATAATCACTGCAAAAAAAAGATTAATATATAACTATATAAACATGCAAAAAAAAAGAGTATACAAAATGTTAACTGTAACAAATTACGATTAAAATGAACATTCAAGTAACAATGAACTCTATCACTACTAAAATTAAGAAAAATCATATCAAAATTAAACAAATGATGAATACACAAAAAAACTGAACAAATTCACAAACCAACGAAAACAAAATGAACATGGACTTACCTCATTAGGCTCAAGGAATGACATAAAGCTCTGAAAGAAATTTAAATTTTTAAAATTGGGACCCTTACTGTGAGACATCTTCTTCCTCAAAAGCTCAAAAAACAATTTCAACACAATACTACCCAACAATAAAATAAATTATGAAATGAAATTTGCAATCAAATAAGGCCTTTTGCTTTTTACCTAATATTAATGGTTTTGGATTCTTCCACCAAAAGAGACTTTTATTGATAACAAGCATATGTTATGATTCATTTCATGGACATGCATTATTTTTTAAATTTAGTTTTCCATCAAACAATGTTTAATATCACAGTCTTGCTTAATTCACTTTTACTGACATATGTGAAAAAAATATTGTTATTGTTAAATATTTTACATATTTAAACTTAAGTTTAAAACATCAAATCAACAAAATAAATTTAATTTTAGAATTTTTATTTTACTTATTATGATTAAAAATATTATTGAATAATTTATTTACAAAGATATATTTTCATCCAACATATTTCTGATAGATTTGTATTTATTAATTAAAATTATATGTTTATAAATTAAAAAAATTTGAAAAATAATTAAGATTTGAAAAAGCTTCAACTTAAATTCCAACAGATATAAACTAGAGATGTCAAAATGAGTTTCAATCCGTGAGCCAACCCGGCTCACCACGGGTTCAAGCCGGGTTGGGTTGAGAAAAATTCAACTTTTTCAAAAGTGGGTTGGACTCAACCCGGCTCACTTAACCCACGGGTTAAACGGGTTCGAGCCGGGTTGAAGGTGGGTTGGCCCACTTAACCCACTAACATTTTTTTTACAATTTTTTTACAATTTTTTTTAATTTTCTTTTAATTTTTTTTAATAATTGTTTACTATTCCTATTATATTTGTTCACAATTTCATATTTTTAAACGCTAAAATATTGCTTAATTATATTTGAATAGTTTAAATGTTTAATTAATTTGATAGTCAAGTTATATATATGTTGATACTTTAATCTTTAACTATAATCTTTATAGTAAATTACTCAAGTAACTGTCTTATAAACAATTTTTTCTAAATTAGCATGAAAAAAATATATAGTTTTTTATTTATATTTTGTTGAATAGCATGACAGAAAATTTGTAATATTAGCCATGCTTCCTTAGACTAATGAATATTTTCTTGAAAATAATTCTTCATATATTGGTGGTGGGCATGATCAAAATATTGGTTCTTGATTTTACTATGATTGTCATTTCATGGATTACTTAAAAATTTATTTAAATATTTGAATACTAAAAAAAATAAATAAATAATTTTTTTAGGTGGGTTGGTGAGCCAACCCACTTAACCCACCAACCCGTGGTGGGTTGAGCCGGGTTACAGAATTTCTGGCTCACCAGAAAGTGAGCCGGGTTGGGTTCACTCATTTTTAACCCGACTCGTGGTGAGCCAACCCGTGTGAACCGGGTTGGCCCACTTTGACATGTCTAATATAAACAATAATATATTTTATTACAAATTAAAAATAATATAAACAATAAAAAAAAAAAAAATCGATCCGTGCGCACGCACGGTCTCATACTAATTTACTAATAAAAGAATAAATAATAAAGTGTGGAGAATAAAACCATCTTGGAGAAATTGCTAATGATATTAATGTTAAGCAACGTGTACACTTCATCATGATCATCTTCTGAACTTAAAAGTTGATTTCTTTATTTCTTAACAAACTTCTGATTTTCTTCTAAGCATGTCAAATTTACTAATAAAACAATAAATAATAAACTGAGAAGAATAAAATCATCTTAGAGAAAATGCTAATCATTATTAATGTTAACCGACGTGTACAATTCATCAGCTCCTAAACTTAAAAATTTGATTACTTTATTTCTTAACAAACTTTTGATTTAAACTGCTCTTGGGCTATTTGATTCATTGTATAAACGTATGAGCTCACTGAACGCACGTGAAGGATTTTTATTTTATTCCAATTACTTAACATTAGTTTGTCGTGTCTATCTAACATCATTTGAATACATCTCAGTTACATGAGAAATACTATTTTGTTATACGATAGAAAATATTATCAAATGCCCAACATGGGTCCATGACACGTCACACATTATATATTTCTCTGCGTAAAACTTGCGAATATACGTCTTAGGATACATGAGAAATACGCGTTATACAGTATGAAAACATTATTAAAAGCCTTCTTGCGCTAGTTGTATCACGACACATTAGAATATTTTATGTTTCTATAACTATAAGGTTGTTAAAACATGTGATAATACAACTAGGATAAGAAAACACTTTGAAATGGTAAGTGGTCATAATAATGAATTAAAAGCCTGGATGCACCACTTGGACCCCTTATATATATGAACTAGAAAATGGTGCATATGAAGGAAAATCGAGAGGTATATGATTAGTTAAGTGTTATAGAAAATCTTTCAATCTTTTACTCACTACATCATTTCCATGGCGGAAATAACATCAACTATAACCCAATTACACCCTTCTCAACCTAAATTGAATGTTGTCCCAGTTGAGAACATTACTTCTTCTCAGCACAATGCAGATATTTTTTCTGCTTCAGATGATGACATACCCACGGTTGATTACTCTTTGCTTTTTTCTGATAACCCTGTTCAACGATTTCTTGCCCTAGAAAACCTTCGCCAAGCATGTCAGGAATATGGCTTCTTCTATGTAAAATCTTTCACCATTCCTTGTATACTTAATATATATATTCTATGCATGAATCCTTTTCTCTTTCAAAGTTATTACACCTAAAATATTTCATATATATATATAACATGTTTTATGATATATATGATTATATTGCTTCGTATGCATGATGCAGTTGGTAAACCACACCATCCCAGATGAAGTTTTAGACTCTACTCTAAAGGGGTTTTCTGATTTCTTTGATCCAAAAACCATAGATGAGAGAAGGGTCTTCCGAAAAAGTGGTTCATCTGATAAAATTCGATGGGACCTAAACTCATCTGCTGGAGAAAATAGGGAATATCTCAAAGTTATCGCACATCCCAAGTTCCATGCTCCTTCCAATCCATCAGGAATTAGGTATAAATATAAGATAATACTCACAAAAAAAAAGGCATATTTCCTGTGAAATTTTGTTTGAAATTTTTTTCATAGAAAAACTTGGAAATTCTTGTATGAATAATAGTTCGCAAAAATTTATTATTAATTTTTTTTAAAAATATTTTACACAAAACGTTTTTTAATAAAAAATTTTGTAAAAAATACTTGTAAATTTTATAATATTATAAAAAATAATTATTTACGAAAGAATTATTTATTAATTAAAATTTGAAAGAAAAATAGAAAAAAAATATTTTCTTATAAAATTTAATCTTACGAGATATTAAAATTATAGTAGTTACTGTTTTATATTTGATAATTTTTTTTGGGACTTTTCTCTTATCAGAAAAATTTTAGAAGAATATCACAAAGAAATGAGGAATATAGTGGCAGGGTTGGCAAGATCAGTGTCCACAACCTTAGGGTTTGAAGAAGACTACATAGAGAAGGAGTTGAACCTGAAGTCAGGGTTTGATGTAATGGCCATGAATCTTTATCCACCAAATTCTAGGTCAAAGGGTGTAATTGGTATCCCTGAACACACTGACCCTGGCTTTGTGGTAACCCTAGTGCAAGATGTAGATGGTGGACTCCAAATTCTATCACATCAAGGAAAATGGATCAATGTTTATATACCCCATCATGCCATACTCATCCAACTTGGTGATCATCTTGAGGTACTTTAACTAAATTTAGTTCAAGTCATTTTTACCTGTGAGTTACTAATTTTGTAAGAAGTTCTTGTGTTAACTTTTTTGAACCTTGACTTAGGTCTTAACCAATGGAAAGTATAAGAGTCACATCCATCGAGTTATTGTGAACAAAAATAAAGTGCCAAGGATATCTGTGGTCACCCTTCATGGACCTGAGTTGGAGAAATTCATCAGCCCGGGCGTAGAGTTTGTTGATGAAGAACATCCACAAAAATACCTTGGGATGACTTATAAAGAATCATTGGAAGCAAATGGTGGTGATGAGATAGATGTGCAGTCCTCACTTGACAAAATTAGATTTATGTGAAGCTTGAATGAATATGGAAAACGATAAATGAACACTTGTTCTCACCTACAATGAAAAAAAAGAGATTACAAAATATTTAAATATAATAAATCATATAATAGACTAAGAAGGGATATAAATTAAACATTATATAAATTATATGATATACGAAGGTGTTGGTATATCATTACTCAATCAATAAGTTTTTCAGTTATATGTTTCTAACAAGTTATCATTTATGTATTATTATTTATTTGTATCATTATTGTATGAATAAAATATGTTATTCAATTAATAAACTAAAATTTTCTTTTTGCTAATTTCAGATGCTATTCATATCTTACTTTGATAGATTTTAAAAAATTTAATTATCGATAAATTTATCAATGGAATTTCAAAAAGTTTAATTATAAATTAATTTTATCAATTAAAATTAAAGTAGAAATGTTGGTGTCCATTTTACCAACAAATTTTATTCACAAAAATTTGCATTGACTAGTAAAAGTTCTACATTACCGATGAATTTTACTGAGGATTCATTATCAATAAATTTTGCTGAAAAATTCATTAACAACGGATATCTTCATTTGTAGTTAAAATCCTAACATTTCTCGGTAAATTCTATTTTACCAATGAATTTTTTTCGTCAGTAAATCCTGTTTTACCAACATATTTTTTTAGTCTGTAAAATTTCATCAATAATATGATATTTTCTTGTAGTGACCACTCTTGGCTGATCCACTACTAGTATTATTTCAGATTATGGTCATTCTTTGCTAAAATCCCTAACCTTGTGTTTGAATGAAGTATTTCAGCAATGCTGAGAAATTGAAATGCATTGTATTTGAATTTCTTGCAATTAAATTTCCTTCATTTTCTAAATAACTTGTTTGGATAAAGAAATTAAAATACCTTACATTTTAATTTCTTGTTTGGATAAAACAATTGAATTCTTGTGAGATAAAATTTTATTTTAACAAAATTTGTTTTAGGCTTAATTATGTTTTGAGTTCATGATAAATTTGGAAATGGGTCTGCTCGGCCAGTCTGTGTCATTGGGCCGGCCGACCTGGCTAAGTCGTCGGCTGGTCGGTACCACCCGGGTCTTCAAGTCGATGGAGTCCATCTAGGTCATCGGGTAGGTCAATCCCGTTTAGGTCGTCGAGTTGATTTAGGTCATTGGGTCGGTCAAGTTTGTCAGTTGGGCAGGCTGATAGGGGCCATATGGGTCGTCGAGCTCATCCGACCCGTTTGAATACTCGAGCACGTTTGGGTCATCGGGCCCACCTCACACATCTGAGTCATCGGGCCCACTTGGCCTGTGTGAGTCATCGTGCCCTCCCGACCTATTTAGGTTGTCGGGCCCACGCGAGTTGTTTGGGTCGTCAGATCAGGCCGACCTATTTGGGTTGTCGGGGCCACTCGAGCTGTTTGGGTCGTCAGACCAGGTCGACCTATTTGGGGGTTCGGGCTCGCTCAACCCGTTTGTGTCATCGGGCTAGCCTGGTTCGTCTGGGGCACTAGGCCCACCCGGCCCGTCTAGCTCGTCAAGCCCACCTATGGACTAGGCCAAATTGACAACTCTAATAGAGAGTCTACAGTGTGAGGTTGAGTAAAAGAAATTTCAAATTCCACCTATTTTAAGGGTATTTGAATTTTTACTAATTTGACAAATTGAAATACTTCAAAAAAAATACTTGCATTTGAAATACTTTTTAATTTCTCTATCAAAACAAAACATTTTATTACAAAGAAATTTAAATTCTTCAAAAAAATAAATTGCTTCATTAAAATACTCTATCCAAACATACCATAAGAATTTTTCAAATCTCATAGCTACTCTTCATTAACCTTGTCAAGTCACTAGTGCATTTTTGACTTTCTAAATCAACCATTATGCCTTAGTTTTAGTGGATTTACTGACATATATATATATATATATATATATATATATATATAATAAAATGATATTAAATATAAAATCAAAATAAAAAAAATTAAAAACATTCATGTAGTTAAACTGATATTAAACTTAATCGTTTTATATTGATATTAAATTGATATTCATGTAGTTAAATTTAAAAAATTAAAAATGATATTAAACTTAATTTTACGAAGTGTTGTTAAACTGTCGAAGACATTCATGTTTCAGAAACCTTTGATTCGAACAAATCCCTTTGCATTTTGCCTTCGTATCACTTCATCTTTGGTTGAACAAATCATTTCATATAGGAGACTCGCAGGCATCGAAGGTTGTCGGAGTTCGTACAACGACAAACTGTGAACATTAGGGTTTTGATTTTAGTAGGGAGACAATGTCGAGAAGTGTGGAAGAGAACTTGAAGAGGTTGCATCGACATCGAGTTCGGTTCCTAAATTAGGTTAATTATCTCGACCTTTGTTATTTCTAATGTTATTCCTAATGTATTAACTATTTGAAAGAGAACCAGGTTTGGGAAGGTTGCAAAGACATTATCGAGTTCACATTTAGTTTATCGAAACGATTATTTGGAGTGATTGATTGATCGATTGGTTGCTCTGCCAACTCGCCTTTTTTTCATCGGTTAGAGGTTAGAGTCTTTCGTTTTCAAGATAAAATTGTATTCACCATTTCTTTTTGCTAGTGAGATTTGATTTTCATTCATTTCTGCACAACATTATCATATTTCTTCAGTTTAGAAATTTGTTTATTTAGCCTTTCATTGTGTGCCGCGTCTGATTCAGAGCACTTTCAAGTTGCATTGTAGGCTATTATTAAAAGTATGTACATTATATTAAAATGTACATTATATTTTGTAGATTCTTCACTTGAAGATTCTTTTGTACAATTTTGATATAGTTTCCTTAGGAATTGATGTAGTGATGCTTTATTAGTGTCTGGATTATATTTATTGTCTCTCTCCATGAAGCTGTTAATTTTATGCTCCATGTAAGCTGTTGATTTTTCACTCAGATCCTAATGCTCCTAGTGCTTTTGCTTTATCCTATTTATGGTGAAGGAGAACTACCATAAGCTTTTTGTCGCCGCGTTACTGTCAAAGGTGGCATTTATGTAAGTTACAATGGATGACTACTACAAAAATTTTCTAGTTGTTGCAACTTCTCTAGAGGTTGCATTTAGTTTGAAAACTTGTTTAATAAACAGAAAATAAAAATATTGTTTAATAAATTGATTCTAGATGCCAAGTGCATATTGTTTGTTTCTCTTTATTTTGTGTTTGCCTTATTACATAAGTGCCATCATACCTTATGCATGGTAGAAGGAGACGTGGTTTGGCTATCATGTTGTAAAGGAATGTGGCATGTTTGATTTTTGTGGATCTTTCATTCTAAATGATAGGATTAAGTTTGTCGTAAAAGGGATGGATTCAAATTTTTCTACACAAGGATACTTGGTTATATTATTCCATCTAGTTAAACTACTATCTTTATGCTTTATTGTCATAATGATTTACTTGTTTAGGGTTGGGATGAAACTCCTATATCTTTGTTCTCTTGATGTTAATATTTGAATATTTTATAATATTTCATTGGCAAGCTAAATACCTTGTTAAGTATGTTTCTGCTTGCATGTTTTCAACACCTCATCTTGCAATGATTTTTAATGTATGTACAGATGTAATCTACTTGTCAAACACTGACTTTTCTTTTTTTTTCAGTGGAAAACACCAATCTTCTAACATTTTTGTATTTTACGAATTAGTGTGAATGCATACAAGACCTTTAAGTGACAACAAATGTTAGTGCTCCATTTTTTCTGGATCTTTCTTCCATTTACCAATTTTTATTGGCCAATTTTCACATAACAATATACATTGTTAAGATAAGATGTATCATTTATCCTAAAAGCATTCATTGAACAATAACTACGAAATATAAAGGATATGAATTTGGATTTACATATACACAAACACTCTTATTCAAGAACATTTTTTTTATAATTATTTTATCTTTTCTGTTTTCTTTAATTATTTTTTTGATGGCCATAGAGAGCAATTCATGGGATCATAATAAGCCTTACTACTTTGAAACAAGATTGTGACCATCAATACATAAGATCATAATTAAATAAGATGAAAGAAGGAAGATTTGATAGATCACTTTAGGACTAAAATGATTATAAAAAATTATTTTGTATTTATAAAGAAAATAAAAAATAATGTCAAATTAATGTAAAAGAATTAATAAAAGAGAAAAGGAAAGCATACCTTAAGGCACAATAAAATATAGTAAAAAGAGCATGTTTCTCATGTTTTGTAAAAAGGTAGTTGGAAGAATCGTGTATCGGTAATCAATGAAGGAACATAAAACCATCCAATTTCAAAAAACAAGTGTATTCATCTTACAAGACCAAGAAACAACCTTAGTGAGGATTTAGGGTAGAATATTCATACTGTTTACCAATGGAAGAATTTGGAAATTGAACCTAATTCAATTTGACACTGTAAAATACCTTAGTTTCACTCCAAATTCCTTAGTTTCATAGTCTCTTTATTCATTATTTATAGATATTCACTTTGTCTTTTATTTTATCAACCTGGTGGGATAAGCCTCGTCTATGGTTGTACTTTGTCTTTCTTATACTTTCTATGCAATTTTTCCACCCAAAAAAAGAAAAAAAACTTCAGATAACTCGAATTAGCTCCAAAAATTAGAAATTTTTTAGTTATTTGTGTTTATCAACCTTTAATATAAAGATAGAATGCATAAATGCAAGGGGGTATATAGGAAAATAATTAATAGTAGGATCGAATAATGAATTAATTCCATGAGACATGCATCTATATAAAGGATTTTGATTAACACTTTCTTATCACAACTTTCTCTGCTTTCTTTTTGGTGTAACAATTTTAGCTTTCTTTGTTACGAGATTGTTATTGTTTCTCTAATACACATTTGACCTTTTGGTGCATAGGGAGCAAAATGCTACTTTAATTCTAAGTTGTTTTTGTTTTCATTAACAACACAATACCCTTTATTTAACTTTGTATATTTATTTTAACAAGCTCTTGTTTTATGAATGATGTTGTGACGTTCTGTTGGTTTTTCCCACATATAGTGACTTTATTTATTGGTTTTCGATGCTTTCTTGTTTGACCTCTATGTCAAATATTTGCCAGAACAAAAATCTACAATAATTGCAAAAATGGAATATAGAAACTTCAATAAAAAAATAATTAAAGCATCTAGAGAGTGTGATAACCAAGGTATTATAATATGCTTTTATTTGCATGGTTTTGTGATCAGGAGTGGCTTATTACTGAACTTATAGATTCTCTAACAACTAGGCTTATTAAGCATTTTGGACGTATTTTTAAATTGAAAACACTCTTTTACTTTGGCAGTTGATGTAGTGTTTTTTTTTGTTTGCCATATTAATTAATTTATTTGGTAATTAATTTAGCATTCACTAGTAACCTATTTTCATATATATTTTTTCCCATTAGGTTCGATCTATATTGGATTCTCTAAGCAATGGTCGCGGACTAATATTTAAGGTAGATTTTCGCACAAATGTATTTGCATGCTATTACAATTTTATAATGTATTCTCACATAAATAAGATGGAACAAGTTTAACCTTTAGAACATCTTGTGTTTAGAACATCTTATAATGGTTTAACCTTTCATTTTTACACCGTAATTTCTCTCATTTTTCTTTTTTCCTCATGATATATTTATCCCATCTATCACATTCTGTTTCTACTAATTTTTTTCTTCTTCTTTATTTTCTTTTTACTGTTGAAATGTGCATTATAATAGTATCATGATGAGGTCATTAATTAATATTCAATGTGTTCAGGGTTAGGTATTCATTTGTTTTAATTGCTAGCTCAATTGAAATTATTATTATTTTAATGTATCTCAAACCAGTGACAAGTCATGAGACCTAATAGAACATGGACGTTGCAGAGAAAGGATCGATCTGGCATGATAAGGGAAAAATTTAGGAATCGAGTTGATGATTTCATTCGAATAGCTACTAAAGACCCAACAATTGTTGATGTAAGAGGACATATTCGTTGTCCTTGTACAAGGTGTAGAAATCGTTATTGGGAGACATCATTTGATATGGAGAAACATTTGTATCATCATGGATTTTTTTATGGTTATGTAAATTGGACTCTTCATGGTGAGAAGAAATGGGGAGATGGCACATCAACATCTGTCATCCAAGATTCTATTGATAAGAGCAGAAAGCCATATGTTGATATTGCTAGGGATTAGCTAGGTATTAGCTACAATCTATTTGCTAGTGATTAGCTACAACCATTTTGCTAGGGATTAGCTACAACCTGTTTGCTAGGGATTAGCTACAACCTGTTTGCTAGGGATTAGCTACAACCACTTTGCTAAGGACTAGTTAGAGATTAGCTACAACCTGTTTTCTAGGGATTAGCTAAGGATTAGCTACACCTACTTTGCTAGGGATTATCTAAGGATTAGCTAGATCCAATTTGCTAGGGATTAGCTACAACCTGTTTGCTAAGGATTAGCTATGAATTAGCTACAATCAATTTGTTAGGGATTAGCTACAACTAGTTTGCTAGGGATTAGTGACAAAGTGGTTCTCTAGCTACTTAGCTACCTATATTTTAGTTATGGCGTAATGTCTTCGCTATTTCCTTGCTAATCCTTCGCTAAATCGTTTTGCGGGGGATTAGCTAGGGATTATTCCTCGCTAATACGTAACTTTCTTGTAGTGATAAGAGCAAGAGCTTAGTCGCAAAGTTAGTGGGGGAGAAGGTTGGGTAGCAACACATAAACATGCTAATGGAGAATTTGTGAATGATGGAGCAAGAGAGATTGGAGTAAGCATAAGTTTACTAAAGACAAATACTAAATCGAATCGAATGTTAGACAAATACATCTTCCCTTTCATAAGATATATCAATTGAAGATTCGCTAGCTCATGCTTTAGGAAGTCAAGAACATTGTTGTCATGTCCAAAGAATGGGATTGGGACCTTGCCCTTCTTCTATGTTTAGATATACTAGGAATTTCCATTTTTTGACATCTTCATCTTGTCCTTCTTATTCAGAATTGCAAAATCAGGTTATTGAACATTCAATTTCATATGTAGCAATATGATGTTTGCTTTGTATTGCCATGCCAAGATTGGAATTGTTGTTGCGTTGAATATTATTGGACATTATTAACATTTTTTATAATTGTTTTGAAGTTATTCTTTGACTCTATAAGTAGAAGTAAGAAATGTAATATAACTTTTTTTGATAGATTGAGTGTTTTATAATGTTTATTGTTTTTTACAATTTTCATAATATATTGTGTTCTAATATAGGTCCCTGCATTAAAGTCACAATTAGATGAACAAAATAAATGAAATGAAGAACATGACAAAAGACTTGATGCAATCCTGAACTTCTTTTATCAAAATTATCAAGGTTAATTACCTTCTGAGTTGACTATGTTCAATCATACACCGGTAATGTTTAAGATTGCATAACTTCCACTACACCATTTTCCACTTTAAGCAGCGGGTAAAAAGTGTTGGCTAAAGTTAAAAAAGTGTGACCTAAACTTTAGGCAACACTTTGGCAACAATTTTGTAGGTGTGGAGGATATGGTTATGAGCTTAGGTTATAGGCAACAGGTTTTGTACTAACGGCCACACAATTTACAAAATTGTTGCCTTATAGTGTTAGAATAGGCCACACATTTTAAATGTTGCCTATTCTTTTTAGACAACACATTTTGAATGTTGTTTGTTGTTTATAGGCAACACATTTTCTTGAGGTTCTTGATCAACCTAAAAAAATAAACAAAAATTGATCAAGCTTTTCAAAATATGATCTAATATGTAAATGAAATAAGATAAATACAAAGTACCCAAATTATAACATTGAATGCAAATTTTTAGCATGTTGTTATACCTGGTCAAAACAAGGAACATGAGTGAAAGCAGATGAACATGGAGCAATGGCATTATTTTCTTTCCCAAAAGCTAATGACATCATATGTTCTATATCATCCTCATTCAAATCAGGGTTTTGTTGCTTAAGTATGAGTGTCATCATTGTTTCCAAACCTTCAATCCTTTTTGCCATCCCATCTATTTTCATATCATATCCTTTTTTAATTGCAGCAATTTCTTAATTTCTTTTAAATAATGATGGGGTCACAGTCCTGCCATAACAACAAACCCGACCAGGCTTTTCTTTTCCAAACATTGATTCAAAAGTTTTTTCCACATTTTCAGTTGATGAGTTTTTCCATAAAATGTTAAAGCTTCTTCTGCGAAATACCCTTTAGCGATAGAACCTTCCGGATAAGCTTTATTATGAACATAACTTTTCAGTCTACATAAACATCTTTCAATGGGATACATCCAGCAAAACTGAACGGGTCCACCCAATCTCATTTCATTTGGCAAATGGATAGGAAGTGAACCATTATATCAAAAAAACTAGGTGGAAAAATCATCTCCAACTGACAAAGTATTTGTACTACTTCTGCTTCCAAGTAATCCATATCTTGCAAATGTATAACCTTTTGACATATAAAGCGAAAGAATGACCCAAATCGAATTAGAGGTTCAACTACTATATCAGGCATAGTGTTTTTTATTGCCACTGGCAATAAGTAATGCAACATGAAATGTGCATCATGACTTTTATAACCAGAGATTTTCCTATTATTAACATGCACACATTTTGAAATATTTGATGCACTTCCATATGGTAATTTGGTAGTCTTAAAAACACCACAAAAGCTAGATTTCTCATAAGCATTCATTGTAAAACAAGCTAGTGAGTACTCTACCCGACCTTTACCAATCTCTCTTGGATGAAGATCATTTCTTATTCCCATGTTCTGCAAATCATAATGTGCATTAACATGATCCTTTGTCTTCCCTTGAATATCCAAAAGAGTCCCCAGAATGCTATCACATATGTTTTTCTCAATGTGCATCACATTAAAATTATGACGAAATTTATTTGTTGCCCAGTAAGGCAACTAAAAAAAGATTGATCTCTTTTTCCATGGACCATTACTTAACTTTTTTCCATTCTTTCCAAATTCATTGACAAAATCTTTTAATATCTCTAGAATTTTTGTCCCTTCTAGCATGTGTGGTGTAGACCTCAGTTCTTTTTTTCCATTAAAAGACTTCTTATTAAATCTCCAAGGATGGTTCACTGGTAAAAAGACGCGATGATCCATATAACACATCTTATGGCTATGTTTTAGGTAGGATGAATTAGTGTTGTAATTGCAATATGCACAAGCTAATCTTCCTTTTGTGCTCCAACCAGACAACATAACATACCCAGGGTAGTCATTAATTGTCCATAGAAGAGCTGCATGCATTTGAAATGTCTCATTTTTTGAAGCATCATAGGTTTGTACTCCCAACTCCCATAACTCTTTCAGCTCCTAGATTAGAGGTTAAAGGTACACATCAATATCATTTCCTATTGATTGTGGTTCAAGAATCAACAACGATAACATTGTATATTCAGGTTTCATGCACAACCAAGGCGGAAGGTTGTACACAACCATCATGACAGGCCATGTGCTATGAGATATGCTCATGGTTCTAAATTGATTAAAGCCATCACTAGCTAGACCAAGTCTTACATTGCGTGAGTCAACAAAAAAATTTTCATGAAGGCCATCAAAGCTCTTCCAAGCTTCACCATCAGCATGATGTCTCATTTTTCCATCCTTTACTCGTTCTTCTTCATGCCACCTCATTAACTTAGCAGTCTTCGAACACATAAACAGTCTTTGAAGTCTAGGAACCAATGAAAAGTGCCGCAATACTTTGGCAGGAATTTTATGCTGATATTTTGGGCCCTCAACCTCAGAATTGGCTTCAGGAAATTCTTTCCATCGTGAAGATTTACAGATACTACAAACATCTAAATTCTCATTGTCTTTCCAAAATAACATGCAATCTTTT
>Ga0214545_1008173_pt1 | contig 16914 bp, 9 predicted proteins | sample CNSS4metaG_FD_160064 | JGI IMG/M metagenome (GOLD analysis project Ga0214545, IMG submission 160064) | Root nodule microbial communities from cowpea collected in UCLA plant growth center, Los Angeles, California, USA - CNSS4 | ecosystem: Host-associated > Plants > Roots > Nodule | place: USA... | reverse complement strand
AGGCACATGGTTCTTCATCTCAGTCTGAGATGCTTGTTACAGAAGCTAGGGGGAGAAGTCAGAAAAAGGAACATAAAGGTGGTAGAGAGAAGAGTAGGAGCAAGTCCAAGTCAAGATACAAGAATTTGGAGTGCCATTTTTGTCATAAAACTGGACACATTCAAAAATAATGTTTTAAGTGGAAAAAGGAGAACAAAGACAAGAAGGGTAAACAGAGAGAGAATGACCATGATGATGATGATCGTGTCACTACTGCTACAGATGGTGACCTTGTTCTTCTTCGTGACTTTGAGTCCGTTAATCTTGTATCTGATGAGAGCATGTGGATTATTGATAGTGGTGCTATACTGCATGTTACACCTAGCAAGGAGTTCTTCACATCTTACACTTCTGGTGATTTTGGAGTGTTGAAGATGGGTAATGATGGTGAGTCTAAAGTGATAGGTGTTGGTGATGTTTGCCTGCAAACCAACATGGGAGTGCAGTTGTTGCTTAAAGGAGTCAAACATGCTCTGGATGTCCGTTTTAATTTAATCTTTGTACAGTTGCTTGATGATTGTGGTTATGACAACCACTTTGGTTCTAGTAAATGGAAGCTCACTTTAATCTCTATTTGAAAGCTTTGTTGCTTTGTTATTTGGTTGGGTGTTGGCACTAATTTGTGCTATTGATTGAGACTCTTTTGTACTCTTGTTGATCATAGTGAAGTTATTTCTTTGGTCTGGACGACTCGTGGTTTTTACCCTTGATTTGAGGGGTTTTCCACGTTAAAAATCTTGGTGCCTTTATTTGTGCTTTTGGTGATTTATTATTGCTGCTCTTTGATTATTGCTCCTCATAGATTCTTGTAAGTTAGGGGAAATTATATCTGTTGCATTCTCTGGTATATTGTTTGTTGTTGTTTTCCCCATCACAAACTCACTCCCTACAAAAATACGATTGCGGTTTATTATTAGCGAATTTCACTGTAATCTTCAAAGAATATTTATGGGTGTAACAATGTTAGATTCCGGTGTGGAGAAAGACCAAGCTATAACATAAATACCCTTTGTCTCGGTTTTTTTACGATTCCGGTGCAATTCAGATTTAAAATTCCAAAAATGGTGTAGTTTTGAAAAATATTTCCACATAGAGAAATTCATGGTGATCACAGTGATATGATACGACTTTGTTATAAAGAAGTCGTGCAAGATGAAGAGACTTGTATTAAAATTAATTGAAGTTGTATCAATGTAACAAGATTTTGCTATAAAAAATGAAGTTGTCCATCTTGATACGATTTTAATTAAGTTAATAATTTATGTAAGCAAAATCGTGCCAACATGAAATGTATTTTAATTTTGGGAAATTTATTAAAAAGATGTCCCAATATTATTAATATTAAATTTGTATATTTTTTAAAACTATTTTTAACATTTACAATAAGTATTTTTTGTGAATTTTATTTACGTTCTTTGATCTCTTCTATTATTAATATATGTGTTATCTTTATTTTAGTTAATAGTTAGACTGTGTTTTCAATATTTGTCATGCAAAATTAAAATTAAAATCAGCCTGTCGAATACTTTAAAATATGAATACATTCCACTAATTATTTATTAGCTCTAAAAGATCTCATGCTAAAAGATACTTTTGTAAAAATAATTAACATGTAAGAGATGTGAAAACGTATGAGTCAGACGTGAAAACGCAAGCCCCGAAAAGAAAGTGACTTTTGATGTCGATGTGAAAACGAGTGAAATGTTAAGTTCTTGATTTTCAACGAGAGAAGAGTGAAAAGAAAACTTACCATTCTTGGTTTGAACCTCAGAAAGCAAATACACATCTGTTGTGACAATGGATTGCTTTCTTCGTTGCTCGGCTTCTCCTTCCACTTCCAAACAATTCTTCTTTTCAATTATTTATAATATCTTTCTGACTTTATCAATAAAAGTTAATTATATTTTTATCTTTTCTCACTAAAAAATATATTTTATTAATAACCAAATTTAGTGACAAAAAATTATTAATCATTATATTATTAATTTAAATACAAATTTATAAAAAAAAATATTGGTAACTAATATTGTCATTATTATTAATAAAATATTAAAATAAATTTCAAAAATTTAGTTACCAAAATTTTAACTATAAAAAAAATATCACTAAACATTAGTTATTAAAATTTTTGCTACCAAATATTAAATTAGTGTCTGATTAATTAATAACCAAATTAACAACCAATTATAATTTTTTAATTATAATAGTGACTATTTTAGTAATTAATAATTTTTTATTTTGTTAATTGATATATAAATTAGTAATAATTTTAGGGGTCACTAAAATCAATTGTTAATGAGACAATTTCTTGCCCTGTCTCTCTCATATTTATTCACTATCCCACACTCCACACCTCCAAACTAATAAATTGTCGGATTTCAAAATTTAGTAGACTAATATAAAAATTGTTTTCAAATTAAAATGCACCTGATTTCAAAATTTAGTGCAAAATGTGAAGTCCGAATTTAGAAATTATCTGATTTCAAAATACGTTATACAAAAATAAAATCCATTTTTAAATTAAAATACATTGAATTTTGAAATTCAGTAAACAAAATTCGTTTTCAAAAACTATCGAATTTCAAAATTTGATAGTTTATTAGATAATTTATTTTCTGTTACGCTTTTATTTATAGTTTTATTTTAAAATACTTAATAATTATGTTTAAGTTATTTTTTTATTTTTGTGACTGTTTAATTTTTTTAATTTTAAGTATTAAGAAAAATTAAAAAATAAATTAAACTAAAAAAATCTAACATCAAAAGAAATTAAAAAGGACAAAGAAAAGAATTAAAAGTAAAATTAAAAAAAATATAGCCCAGTTACTCCCGAATGGTGGTACTTAGCAGTGCATCACAAGAAATACAGTAAGTAATTAACTAATCGAGTTTGTAATGTTCTACTTTTGTTCAAGACTAGAGAAATGGATGCATGTCAAACTTCTCAAACGAATGGTTAGTTGTAGTTTTTCCCCATTTGATTAAATGACTGTAATAATATCACTACAGAATTAGTGAAAAAGTGAATGACGGTGAAATCTTTTCTCAAATATAGTGCAATGAGATCTGTAATGACAAACATTGAAAGGAGGTGACCTCTGTTCTAATTTAGTTAGGCAGTGCAATAATTTGATTGATCCAAGTGCAGATTGTTATTTTTGGTTTCGCTTAAAAATATTTTTAGTTTATAAAGTTGTATATAAAAATTAAAATTCGTCTGTGTCAAATTTTTAAATATTTTGGTCACCAAATTTAAATAATAAATAGATATAATTATTTTAATCCAATGATATAAATATTTTTATGTGTTAAATGATTTTTCAAACTAATATTTGAATTGAAACGTGTCAAATAATATAAATAGTTTAAATGTCAGCTTTAATCGTTATTTGACATAAGAAAATAATACAGTTGAGTTAGGAAAAATTATATATATTTATTAAAATTTCAATTCGTATCAAAGTTTATTAACTAAAAATATATTTAACTCGTGAAAAGTTATTTTCATTATAATAGATTTTGAAGTAAACCAAGTCATGTTTGAACTTTTTTTTAAAACCAAGTTATCAGAGAAACTTAAAGTTATTTTTGATCAATCAATGTTTGGATTAAGCAAGTGAACATTTATGCAAAAAGAAAGAAAACTTCCAATTTGAGAGGTTGGAGATATTAAATATATGAAACTATGAATATAATATTTGTTTCTGCATTTGAACTTTTGTGGATTAACCATAATTTTTGTTTGCTTTTTTTTTAATGACGAGTATTTGGTTGTTATTGTATTTGATCGCAACTTTTTGTTCTATTAATAGGATGATCACGAGGGTATCCAAAATCTATAAGATCACAACTTTATTGATGATTGATGAATCTCTAATTGTATATCTTTATGTTGTTTTTAGTGTTTAATTTCTTGTTTTTATGATAGATTTGGTTTATAGAGTAAAATTCCTTGTGTTTTACAATTTTGGGGCACTAAATTGTTTTTAGCTATAATTTTAGTTTAACTCTAGTTTTGGTTAATTTCTAGTTTAGTAAATAATAAAAATTCGATTTGGATCTTAGTTTTAGTTCTAGAGTAGATTTTCTTTTGCTCTTTGATTCATTTTTCTTTCTTCGTTGTGCTTCATACATTTTAGTTTTATCTCTCAATTTTAAAATGCATTTCCACTTCTTAATAAGTGTTTTTAGGTCTTATTATTGATCGTAAGATTTATTAGAGAGAATTCATTGATATCATTGGACAAACTGAAGGAAAAAAGAAGAGGATGAATAAAGAAGATGAATCATATTACGATATTTATTGACAGATTTTCTCGTCAATAATTATCGATAGTTGTTATTGATAAATTTTATTAACTGATTTTTTTGTCAGTGATTGTCGATGGAATTTCTGTTTTGTCAATGAAATTTGTTAATCAAAATTTTATTGATAAATTTTTATCGTCAGTAAGTTACTGCTAATTTTAATTTATTTATGAATTTTAAGTATTACTAATGAATTTTTACAATTGATAATATTAATTTTTTTTAGTGAAGGTATCACATTCTTTACATTTAATTTTTGGTGTAATTAGTTGAAGTGAAATGGTCTACGGAACCTACGGTTATGTTTAATTGCTTGCGTTGAAAATTTAACATTTGAAAAATATACAAAATCACACTTTTAAAGTCTAATTGAATTGATAATAAAGTATAACAAATAATAATTGATCAAATAATAAAGCATATAAATAATATAAAATAATATAAATATAAATAACAAAATATTATATTTAATTTTGTAAAATAGAATAATGATGTTAAATTTTAATTATATTTTTAAAAACTTAAATTTATAATAATACATATGTTTTACTTTTTAATAGTTTTGTGGGTTTCATGAATATAAATGTAATAACCGTACAAGAGAAAGAGAAATGAAAAGAATTAAAGTATGGGCACAATTTAAAGTACCTATAATGATTTTTTTTTTTAAATAGCTGTAATATACTGTTTTTGAAAAACTATAGTTGAACGTCAAAATGACAATTTTTTTTTTTTATATCCGTAGTGTAAAAATTCATTTTAATTATAAAAATATTGATTTTCAATGTCATAAACGTGTTCTGAATAACACATTTAATTTTAAAAACTATATTTGTAACCAAGATTAAAATTCACAAGAAACTTTTTTTCCCCAATCAAATAATAGGTAACACACATACCATCTTAGCAAATTGGACTTTCAACAATGGTTAAATAGACTTGCAAATAGTAGCAAATTAGACTTTCAAAAATGGTTAAATAGACTTACAAATCGTAGCAAATTGGACGGTCAATGACAATCGTCATTCAAAGCAGAAAAAAAAAATTCATGAAATAACAACGATTATTTTAAACAATATTAAAAATGAATTTTTTTAGTAAATTTCATATTTATTTTTTTGAAAACCCACAATTCCTGCATAAATTTTCAGAATTCAATTTAGAGTTACATTTTCTAATTATCTAAGAGATGCATACCTATATTTATATAAAAACTACTGAAAATGTATACAAGAATGTTATATATGTCACAAGGGCTTGAGAAACCAACCACAATTTATCAACTCCATTGGAAATAAAGATTCCACTAATAGTACCATTAAACACGCCCATTTTCTGATCAAATAATAGCTAGAAAATCAAAACATAATGGTTTAATTATGTACTTTCAAACACATGTGTGTGGACATGTCACTCATGTTCAAACCGATGAACATACATGTGATTTTAGTAGAAAGTTACATTCCTATGAAACATAACAAAATATTTAATTGCTACTTTTTGCTTCTCTTATCCTATATATAAAGAAAATGATATAAGTAAAAAAAATCTAATCTGGAGCACGGGGGAGAATACCTCTTGCGAAGAGTGCGTAGGGTTTCCTAGGGGCACTAGTTGAAGAAGGGCATCGTGCTGTGAGGAAGAGACTCATGGTGAGGGTTTTTTGTAATGTTATTTCTCATTTGTCCCACTTTTAGCAACGGTTTTCTCTATAATCATCATTATTGTTTCATTTGTCTCATTTTTAATGATAGTTATTTAAATAATCGTTGTTAAAAAGTTTGCAAAAATTGCAAAATTATCACCATTATTTTTGACAACTTTGATTTTTTAACTATTGTTATTTGATGCTGTAGAGGCCCTTTTTTTCACTATAATCACTGATAAATATTACTAGAGCATATTTTTGAGAAATCACAAGTGGGTGATTCAGTATATAAGTGTTATTTAAAGATAAACATGTGGTTGATCCACTATTTAGTTCACAAATGAATGACTTATGCAAATTGACTATTTTTTGGAAGGTAAAGTTATTTTTGGTGACATAGTACAAATATTAAATTATTATACACATAGTGAGATTTCATGTTTTATTAATAACCCAAATCATGTAGATAAAAGTATAAGGTAATAAAAATTGATGAGATTTACTAACCATTCGAGATTGTGAAAAGTCTCAAGTCTTGAGAGGTTTTCAGAAATTACCATAATTGTAATCAAGGTTTTGTTTTTTTTATTAACCAAAATATATATTAATAATAAAGCACTCGATGTGCTATAACCTTTTATAGAATATATATATATATATATATATATATATATATATATATATATATTTTATATATACAAAAGTTTGTTCAGAAAAATGTCAAGATGTAGCATTACATATCAAAATCCCGGTTTTACCCCTATAAATTTCCTCAAACAAAATATTAAGTGCTATGTGATTATAACTAGAATGAATACTTCATTGATAGAGTTATATTGCTTTTGTCTCGACTATTCTATTGAGCTATCATAAACTATTAGGCAAGACATATGTTAGCCTTTGGTGTTAGTACTTAGATATAATATTATAAAAGGTCTCTATATCTATGTAAAAAATGTTGAATTGATAAAATGAATGAGATAAATCTTATTGATATAGAATGTACTAAAATGATTATTTATCCTATATATTTATTGATTTTAGTTAACTTGTGCATTATTTGTGTTATATATTTTTTATTTATTATGATTATATTGACATGGAAAAAAAAATTAACGACTATATTGAAAATTCTATGTTGACTAGAGATAAGGTCAATATACAATATAAAATAAGTATGTGCAAACCTTACGTACAAGTTAATTTTGTAAAGTTGATTTAAGCTTTAAAGTTTACTTCTTAACATGATATCAAGGTTGTGCATGTGAGTCTATCCTAACAAAATATGTTGTTTGTTGGATCTCTTGTTACATCTGTTATTGGACTACTCATTGATGTTTAGTTGCAAGTTTCACATCAACTAATGATAAGAGACAAATTTGACATCATATAATTAAATACAAAACCCACTTTATAAATCAGTTTTTGAAAGTTAAATTAAACTTAAAGTTAATTTCTTAACACAATATTTTAGTTTGTTCTGTATAACTATCACACGTTCAATATCTTCTGATAAGTTAAAATAAAACCGTTTAAATTTCCTGAAGGAACCAGCTTGAATTACCGATATTCATCATTTTTTTTCATTCGATATTACAATTTAATTAACCCAGTTCATCAAACTTTTCGGTGGAATAGGCGAGTCCAATCTATTTATTAAACACAGAATATAGCAGTATAAAGCGAAAGTACAGTCACATGCTTCAGATTTTAAGCACAGGTGGCCGTGATTACGTACGGAGAGTTCCAATAGTAAAGTTTTAAGAAAATATTGAAGGTAGCATATATTTTCATTAGAGCACCAAGTTTTTTTACCTAAAGAAAGAGGAATATGTATGTACATATTTGGGGAGTGTAAAGCCTGAGGTACATTGAGACATTAATGGGAAGGGAGTGAATAGTTAAAAAAATGGTTTGAATGTGGAAAAAGTAGCAATGGAAGAAGAAGAAGGGGAAGGGGAAGGAGAAAGAGATGTGAACAACATGTGGAAGGGGAAAAGTTAAACCTAAAAAAACCATTTTGAATATATGTTGGATGAAGGGCTGAACCAGAGTCAAAAACTCGTGGGTCGTGGCGCCGTCAATGAAAGGATGCACGTAATGTTCTGGTCCGTACGACATGGACACTGTTTAAACCATCAGACACATGAAAGTTGAATCCAGTGAGATAGAGAATCCATAGTCCCCAATGCAAAAACAAAACCCAAAAAGCAAAAGAGATATCATTGTGACCAACATGGTAACTACCCGACCAATCACTGCTCGACAGCACAACGTTAGAAAAACTGCCATGGTTTTTTGATACCAGAAACCAAAACCGCTTGTCTCGAAACGCCAATGTTTGTGATTACGAATGATAATAATAATAACAGAGTGATAGATGGATATATAGAATGATAGATAGAGATAATAGCATTAGCATAGCAAAGTGGCACTACTACACACTGCGGCTTCTCCTCCATTCTTGTCCAGAAGAAGAAAGATCCGTAAATTAACATTCTCTCCCTCCATTGGCTATAATAGCAAGCTTTTTAAGCATATTTCTGGGGTTTGTTCCCTTTTCCTTGTTTGGGGTTTTCTTGGGAAAAAAAGGGAAAGAAGTAATTAGGTATAATATAATTAAAGCAAAAAAGAAGACAGTAACATGGGAAGGGGTAGGGTTCAGCTGAAGAGGATAGAGAACAAGATCAATCGCCAGGTAACCTTCTCCAAAAGGAGAGCTGGGTTACTCAAGAAAGCACACGAGATCTCTGTGCTCTGTGACGCTGAAGTCGCTTTGATTGTCTTCTCCCACAAAGGAAAGCTCTTTGAATATGCCACCGATTCTTGGTAATACTATATATACTATGCATAGATCTCTCTATAACCCTCCTTCTACCTCCCTTTTTACTGCATATATCGTATAATTTCCACAGATCTCTCTCTTACACACCATACTTACTGTGTCTTCGTCTCCACAAAGGGAGATCTATCACTATATCACTTCTCTTTTCTTCAAAACTAAATCTTAACTTGCTTTTTCTTTAACTTTTCAGTTAAAGGTTTCGTTTTGGGCTCAAAAGCTAGAGGAAAAACTGTCTTTCCTCTTGTTTTCGGGCAGATCAAACAGATTTTTCTGATGTTGTGCTTGTGCACAAACAAGGGTATCTGGTGTTTTAAAGCGATTTTAAAGAAAGATGCAGAAGAAAGAAAACGTGTCTGATTATTATTATTATTATTATGAACTATGAACTATGAACGTTCGTACTTCCCTTAGCATGTGTCTTTTTCTAACTATGGATGTGCATATTTTTCACTCACCCTAAACCTGGGAAAATTTTATGAACAAGATAAGTAGATTGTGTTGGGTGCTTGAGTGGTCTTCTTGATGTTTATTCAAAGATTCTTCACAGATACTACGTTGGAAAACTAGTGTGGTTCAACTTTTTTGTACATGAATTTTTTTGTTCGAAAAATCTTGATGTGAGGTGTTTACTCTTCTGGAAACTTGGTCAGGAGTGACAGTATTTGGTTACTTGTCAAGCTCATTTTGGAGCTCAGGTCCTTTCGGTGCAGGACCTAGAAGAAGCAGTTGCTGTTCCAGCTTTCAAAATTCGTACTTTTCATTTTCCATTTAAGAAAATGATGGCTCTTTGCTTCTTTTGTGATAGAGAGTATGCTGTGCTTAAAGCTGGTTGATTAACACGTATTTACACATAGAGCTAGGTGTCAAGATCATTTTGAAGCTCAAGTCCTTTCACACACATATCATAACATGGAACCAAGAATGTTGCATGCTTTTCTGTTTAATCTCAGACTAATATTATTCTGCTCCCTTTTCAGTTGATGGGTTCAGTTTCCTAGATCAACCGTGTGGTGTGAATAAATTACGGAATTCAACTTCTAATTTCTTTCTGTTTCCATTGGCTGATACCAGATCTTCATATTTATTATACCATACCTGCCACCACTGAAACGTAACATTCAACATTAGCCAATTCTTTCTTTGCATTCATTTTTCTAAAATACAGTAAAATATTCATCGTAATATTACTGGAACAGAACAATGTTAAATAACACAATTTGTTAACTTGTAGAGTAAAAGCTGGGACATAACAATATATATTTCAAATTTAAGAGAACAATATTTTTCTCCAAAAATTGTATTCTCCTTGTTTGAATCATCTTCATATTTCCAAAAATAAATGCATAAATTACCTCTTTCTGTTTTTATGTTGAATGGCATTCTGATGTTCATATTTACTAATTGTAAGTAGGGAAACTGTAACTATGTAAGGATTATATATATTACGTGTGTGTATATATAATATATAAATATTATATATATATATAATATAATATAATATACAAATTATAAAATTCAGATTTTCTGTTAAGGGGTGTTCAGATTATTTAGACTTCATTTTTTCATTTTAATAATTGTTTGAGTTTTGTTTTTATCAATGATTTAGTGTAATGGACGTATATGTATCAGCGAATACATATTCATCATCAGACTACAGTGAAAAACATAACAGGCATTTTTTGATAGTTTATGAGTGAAGAACATGTTTTGTTAACATTTGTTTTTCTGCACCTTGTTCTAATTACTAGCTGTTCCTCCCTTATCATACTAGACTTGAATTCCTTTTATTTCCATGACTGTGTAATAATCTTTAGCTGTTTTTTTTATTAATTAAGTGATAGTTGAGAGAACTAATATATTTTTTTTCCCTCTTTTTGACAATTATAAAACAGCATGGAGAAGATACTGGAACGCTATGAAAGGTATGCCTATGCTGAGAGACAACTTGTTGCCAATGATTCTGAATCACAGGTTTGTTATTTGTTCCACAATATATATATATATATATATATATATATATATATATATATATATATTTTTTTTTTTTTTTAAAAAAAAAAAGAAACAATAGCCTTGGACATGTTTTTAAAATTCTTTAGGAACATTATTGACAGAAAACCTACCATTTAAAAGTTAATAAAAATATTGAAAGGTCTTTCTTTTTAAAATAAGATGCAGGAAATATTATTTAGATGTGGTAAAAGGACCATAAATCATTGAAAATGTCTTGATTGTTTCATATTTTGACAAATATGGGGAAGATATAGATCCAAAAGTGGTGATATTTCTGTCAATAAGTAATTGTAGAAATGAATATAAAATCTAAACTTTTTGAAAAACATATTATTTGTAGAAAAGGTAATTTTTATGAGATTGTTGGTACTGAAATTAAAAAATCTTATCATGTAAAATTGATAACTCTTGGTAGACCAAGCAAATTCTACTCCAAATTAGATTTACGCAATTTAAAATGTATGGAGATAATTTTAATTTCATGTTATTTGTTTATCGGCTTTTCATGTTATAAAGTTAAAATGAAAACAATTCAATTCATAGAAATATGAAACTGGAAAATGATATATCAATAACATATTCAATTATATATATTATAAAACTTGAATTGTTTTCAAATGTATACATTGCTTATTAAACAGATATAAAAAAAATTCAACAATTAATAGATCCATAAAAATATTTTTTTCCAAAAAGAGAACTAATAGTTTTGTTCACTTATAATCAATAATGTCTCAATAACTATATACATTAGTTTTGTTAAAAACAGCATTAACACAGTACTTTAATTACTAATTTTATTTCTTATAAAAAAGATTTAAATAATTAATAAACTATAAATACAATTATAAGTACTGAATAATGATTTTAATCAATTTACAAATATCTTACTTCAAAGATTGTGCCCCACATTTGCAGTTTTCAAATATGTAAAGTGATATAATTAATCTAACTGATATACAGAGATTCTTGTCCCAATCCATGTAAAGAATGTGAACAGTTAGATATGTGTTTGTGCAGGGAAATTGGACCATTGAGTATACCAGACTCAAGGCAAAGATCGACCTTTTGCAGAGAAACCATAGGTATATCATACAAGATTCTTGTACTTTGTTGCCTTTAATTTGATTTGTCTTATTAGAAGAAGAAAACAAAAACTTTGTTGAAATTTCTCAATTATTATTTCATGGAAACCCTTTCTACACACAGGCACTATATGGGAGAAGATTTAGGTTCAATGAGTCTGAAAGAGCTTCAGAGTCTGGAGCAGCAGTTAGATACTGCTCTCAAACAAATTCGTACCCGCAGAGTATATAAAACATACAACTAACTACTCATACTTTACTTCAATTTTTTCTGTTTAACTCATGTGCTTCATTGGTACTGAACACTGATTATGCATAGTAACTATGTATTATTATGGATTTTATAACAGAACCAACTCATGTACGAATCGATCTCGGAGCTTCAGAAGAAGGTACTTACTAAAATCTTGTCACATCTTTACGTAGGTCTCTGTGTCCTAAAAGGTTGTAACGGTTGCATATAAGTTTCAGAGACCAATCTTGTTGATTATGCGTGTCCCTCTGGACAACCTGACATGTGCTCTACTTGTACTTTGACAGGAGAAAGTGATACAGGAGCAGAATAACATGCTTGCAAAGAAGGTCATGAACAATAATATTACTCAGATTTATTCTTTTTGCATTAGTTTTTTATTGTGTCATTGTGTTAATGCTGCAAAAAATTATCTAGTACTGTTATGTGTAAATTGGAAAATAAGTCTTATAAGTTTGAAGGTTATTAGTTTAAACAGTCTAAGTATATTTTTTAAGTAAGATTTAGTAAACATGGAGTGAAGAGAGATAGATGAAACATATTAAACTTTCATTTTTTATTTGAGATTAGAAAAAAAAAAAAAACTATTTTTTATTGGATCTACTACTTTATGTCCCGAATTAGAATAACGTGGAAGAGAAATAATCTCTTTTTATTTTTTTCTAAAAGATTATGATACATTTTTAAATCAGATAAAATAATTTTATTTTAAAAGATATTAGATACAAAATTATATTTGTAATTTATGAAATGATTGTTTATGAAGTTTATCCATTTCACTTTCTAACACATTTCCATTTTCTTCCATTTCTACCGTTTAAAAGATCATTTTTTTTATTTGTTTCCTTATCGTCATATTTCAATGATTTTTTTTTTACTATCACATCCTAAAACTTATCAAATAATGAAAAAAATTGTCCATTATTTTCTTCTTTAATATTCAAATTAACACACTTTTGCAATATGCTTGTAATATGATCTACACTTGTAGAAATTTGTAGTTGATTTGTACTAAATTGTAACTAAACCAACTTCATTAATTGTTAACTTTGACATTATAACATCAAAGAATGCAGGATTGTATCTGTTCACTACATCTAAACAACGAGATATTTGTATGTGTGTGTATACTGTAAAATTACATTCTCATTTCCTTCATATTTTTCTCAACACATACACTTCTGCCTCTTATCATGATGTTGCAAAGTTTTCATCTGCTCGTGAAATTATGAGGAAAATGAAATCAATCACCTCCTTTGTTGATTTTGACCAAGTGGAGTTTGATGATTGCTATACTAAACAAAATAAATGTTATATATATATATATATAGCCCTATTTATTTCATGGAAGATAGATTCATATTCTTCATCTATGTAAGGTATAACTGTAACATATGTTGAAGTATCTGTGTGAATTGATATCAGATAAAAGAGAAAGAAAAGGTTGCAGCACAGCAGGCACAATGGGAGCATCCAAACCATGGAGTTAATGCATCTTTCTTGCTACCTCAGCCACTTCTGAACATGGGGTGAACTTTCCATAACAACATATATAATACATTAAGTTGCATCTTTGTTATAGTTCATATTTAACTAGGGTTTCTTCTTCACTAGTATTAACTGATAGTTAATGTTTTATTTTATTTTTTTTGCAGTGGCAATTATCGTGAGGAAGCACCAGAAGTAGGGAGGAATGAACTTGACCTCACTCTGGAACCATTGTATTCCTGCCACCTTGGATGCTTTTGAAAACATTCTAAAACATGGATGATAATTATAACTATGTGGTAAGGCATTGGACAACATGTTTGGGGGCTTATGTTTGATGTCTCTATGTTTTTGTGGTTTTTCCTAATCTGAAGACATTAATATATATTGTGTGTTGTAAGTCTATAACTTGGTTTCAAGACCATGCTTTCTTAAGTCAAACCTTATATAGTTAAGTTGCTCCAAGGGACAAGTCTTATGTATAATGAAATTTGAACTTAAGACTTTGTCTTTTCGAACTGGGTATCATTTCTTTAAAGAGAGTACTTATTTTTTTACTATATCATTGTTAACCATATTGATCTAGATAAGGTGCATGCATGTTCAGTTTTTTTATTAAAAAATAAAGTAAATATTCAGTTTTTTAAAATTTATGATTTATAATTGAGTATCAGAATGTTGTTGTGAATTTTTAATTTGTTCAAGTACAGTAACTACAATGTTCAGATTTATGGAAAGTTTTTTGCCTCCTAAATTGCGAGACAATGGTAAATTCATCATTGATTAAGACATAAATTATTTTTATTGATGCATTCCTCTTTTAATTGTGATTTTTGAATAAATTTAAGTTTCCTATAATTTTTGTGTGCAAAATCAATGTTATTGTTACATTTTTATTATATATTCAATTTTCACTAGTCTTTTTGGTTCAATTTTTTAATTTTTTTTCATCTTAGTCCAACTTATTTTAAGATGAACTGTCAGGAATCGACTTTGAAGGTTTCTTGATTTGGACTCTAGGTTTAAATTATGCATTAGGGATCTTTCAACTCAACTTTTCAAATGTACAAAATATGCATGTACAGTACTTTCATCTTTTTAGCTGTCAGCTCCTTTATGCTTTTTATTAGTAAAAAATATATTTCAACTTTTATAAACCAAAACCTAATAAAAAGCTATTATTTTTTATTTAATTTTTTCTAAACTATGTTGTATTTTAAAATAAAAGTATATTTTATTGATGTTGAGTAAGTGTGTAAAGTAAAAATTGGAGTCTACATATATTATCATCCTTTTTTCCTATCTTTCACTAGGCAAACAAATGTAATGGGTCTATGAATATATTTTTCCATGAAAAAATGAGAAGTGAATTTATATTTAAAGTGTGTGAATTAAAGTATTTTTATCATTGAATAACTAATAAATTAGTATATTTCATGATATATTTTGAATTGAAATAAGAACTAATATATTTATATTTTAACTTATTTTAACAAGTTATTCAATTTAAAAGAAACCTTACTCCTCTAACTCTTTGTTTAGAATGGAGAGAATAAAGATGAATTAAATAAAAGAAAAAGAAATACCAACCAAATTTTAACTCTCTATACAAGAAAAAAAACAGATGGGGGAAATTTTGGAGTAGGTGATAAAGTATGAGATTCTTTTTGTTGCTTTAATTATTTTGAAAATCATAATAACGCAATAATAATAAATAAATGTATGTTTGAAAAAGTTGATATAATTAAAAAACAATTATTTGATTAAAACTTTTTTTATTTATTAATTAGTATTAAAAGCAATATATAAATATGTTTTGCCTTTTATTGTTATTTATTCAAAGAAATAGTCTCTTTATACTTTACCTTTCTATATTTTTACTTATGTAACTATTCTTCAATATTTCACTTTTCATCCAAGTCTCACTCAGTCTTTGTGGAGACAGACCCTAGCATACTCTTGCTCTTAAACACTCATTAATGGCGTATGAACCTCTCTAACTTCTTCTCCTTCCATTAACACAACACATGTATGTAGATTTGGTCCTTCTTCTTCCTCATGTTTGGTCTGATAAGTTTTTTTTTTTTTTTTTTTTTTGTGATTATAAAGAACGTGGACTAATTATTTTCGTTCAAGATTTGGGTACAAGGTGCACAATGCATCCCTTTGTTCCCTCAAACATAATAGTTTGTGTTATTATACATTTTTAAATAAGTCTAATTAATCTCGTCAATAATTATCACTTTATATATTATGAATTGAAAATATAAATTAGAATTTTAAAAAGGAAAAAAAAAGAAAATATTATCTCACAAGCAATTAGCATGTATAGCCAATCAAATGCCTACCAAAAATAATGAAATAAAAGGAATATAAGAAAAAAACTCTAGGTCCTTTGACAAGGCAATTTAATAGATTAGATTAGGATCATAATACCGTATAATTTATAATTATATGCCTAAACAAAGTAAATAATAAACCAATATTGTAAGGTAACAAAATATTGTATTAATAATTTACTTCTTTTATTAAAATAAAATAGATACAATTTTATTCCTTTTATTTTTATTTAACCAAACAATGTACTTAATTTTTTTATATACTTTTTAATATATTATTCTTACTCTTTAATTTCTCTCAAATTCATGAAACAGTAAAAACTTTTTGAAAAGTCAATCTTGATTTAAGTGAAAACCTTGATTTGGTTTTGAGCATTTAGGAGTAGTAGGAACTTGGACCATCCTCCTAGTAACTGAACCACCCTTTTTCATAGGACACTCGGAAGGTCAGACCTATGGTTTAGACTCTGGAAAATGACGAATGGAGCTTGGAAAAGACCAAAACAGTTAATTATGTCTACTTTCCACACACGCATGCAAATCTTCAAATCTTCGAAGCTATTTATATTACAAAGACCACTCCTTAGATTACTAGGTTAAGTTTGATCCTTTTATCAGTTTAGTTTATTGACAAAAGTTTAAAATTTACTTTTTAATCATTTAATCTTATCAACTGTTAAAGATCACTTTAGAACAATATTTTCTAAAATAATTACCTACAATATTATAATTAAAAACAAAAAAAACTTGCTTTTTCTTTTCTTTTTTTCCTACGTGAACACATTTTGATATCGTTTGAAATAGAAAAATGACAGAAGAAAAAGAAAATAAAAAGGGAAGAAGGGAAGTTGGAGAAGAGAAATGGACTTTTTTTGGTCTGTATATATATATATATA
>Ga0214545_1008172_pt1 | contig 16917 bp, 8 predicted proteins | sample CNSS4metaG_FD_160064 | JGI IMG/M metagenome (GOLD analysis project Ga0214545, IMG submission 160064) | Root nodule microbial communities from cowpea collected in UCLA plant growth center, Los Angeles, California, USA - CNSS4 | ecosystem: Host-associated > Plants > Roots > Nodule | place: USA... | reverse complement strand
GTCTTGAGAGGTGGTGGTGGAGGAGAGGAGTCCTTAGGGGGTGGTGGAGGAGGAGAGGAGTCTTTGGGAGGTGGTGGTGGAGGAGAGAAGTTCCTAGGAGGTGGTGGCGGAGGCGGTGACTTATAGTACGGTGGTGGGGGTGGTGATTTATAGTATGGTGGTGGTGGAGGAGGAGAAGAGTCTTTGGGTGGTGGTGGGGGTGGGGGTGATGAGTTATAGTGTGGTGGTGGTGGAGGTGGGGGTGGTGACCTTTGTGGCTTATTGGGAGGTGGTGGGGGTGGTGATCTGTGTGGCCTAGGAATTGGTGGGGGCGGTGGCCTATACTTGTGATGTGGAGGTGGAGGAGAACGACGATGATGGTGATCCCTATCATCTTTGTCATCCCTATCATCTTTGTCATCCCTATCATCTTCGTCATCCCTGTCATCTCTGTCATCTCTGTCATCCCTATCATCCCTATCATCCTTGTCATCCCTGTTAGTTGCCAAGGTGAGAGAGCTCATTGTTAAGAGAAGAGTGAGAATGACCAAGGTAAATAGTGATTTCATTTTCTCCCAAACTTATTCCTATTGCCAAAGGCTTTTTGATTGTGCTACTACAAAAGCTTATGTCTCCCTTATATAGTTGTCTGATGCATCATCTTCCAATACTCTATTGCTACTATGTATATACAATTGAAAAATGATTCTTTGACAAATATTTTGTTGACAAATTTAATAAAGTTGACAAAATTATTAAATATAATTTTTTTATTAAAGTTATAAAATAAAATAATAAAACTTTAGAGTTTTTTTTTACCAAAAATGATTGTTTGTCAAAGTTTATTAAATAAAAATTTGTGAAATTTTTTACCAAAAATGATTGTTTGTCAAAGTTTATTAAATAAAAATTTGTGAAACTATCATTTCTCATATAAATTTACTCTTTCGCAGTTAAAATATCTACAAAATACCAATTTAAAACTCTTAGTTAATAAACTAAATAATATATTACACTGACAAACCCTTTTATGTGTTTTCACGTTGCACTTAACAGGTTTCTTATTCTTTCCATAATCTCTCTTAAGGTACAGTGAATTTTATCAAGCAAATTAAACAGATTTAGTGTAACTAAATAACACATGTTAGTGTATTATTTGTTTAACATAATTAAAGGAATTACATACGAAAAAGAAAAGAGAGAGATTGCAAGAAATGTGGAGAAAACACAGAAATATCAATATAACTTACTCTAAACTAAAAAGTACGATGATATTTTTTATTTATAAATAGTTTTGAAACTAAATTTCATGCTTAGTTAAATATATTTAATATCAAATTTTTTTTATATTATAGTGTAACATCCCAAAAATTACAAATATTGATTAGATAACTTTTAATATAATTTTTAAGACGGCTAATAAATATATATAATATATATATATATATATATATATATATATATATATATAATTTAAAGATAATGTATTACATTATCATGGTATGTACAACTTCTCTGGATTGACAAAATAAGCACAAAGTATAATTATCAACCCCTAACTAAATGAATTAAAAAGTTAATTACGCATGCAAATATGATCTCTAATATTTGTAGATTTAATTTATATATGATTGTCGAAAGTCTTATATTAATTATAAATAAAATTAATTTATAGTGTATAAGTAGATATAAACATCATCTTAAATTAGTTTTGAGATTTAATTAAATTTAAAATTCACTTTTTAATATAATATCTATATTTCCTCAATGTTTTCTAGTCAAATTTGTCCTTTTTTGTAACAAATGTATTAAAAATCTTCGTGAGTTATTGAGATAAGTTAATAATTTTGATTGAAAAATAGTGTAAATAGATTTTATCCCTGTAGATGGTAAAATATGTGTAAAATGTGAGGTAGACTGGTTATAGTAGTTTCTTGCTTGGACCAATGTAAAATGATAGCCAGTTAATAGGCAGTAAATTAATAGTAAAGTTGACATTAACCTTTTTCTTTAAAGAAAATAAACCAACGTTAATGAATTTTATAGATATTTAGTCAAATTGAATAATAAGTATTCCTAAATTTAATATATGTACATATTATTCTTTAATTTAATTTTTAATTATTATTTAAAATAAATTACTAATAATTATTTAAAACTTAGTTAAATTATTTTAGGTTATTCTTCCACACACATAATCACTATTAAGAGTGACAAATGAACTTTCTTTACGAGAAATGTCCAAACTCATTTGAATTTTAATATAAAATTTTTGTATAATCAACAAGCAAGAAACACACTCAACAATTTACAATATAATAACGAACCTAAAAACACACAATCGATAATTCTTTAAATCATTGAAAGCATTTGGGGATTGCATTTTGATCTCATAAAATGTTTGTATACTTCTCTTTTCATGATTGCACAAATTCTTGCAAAGATTGAGATTTATTCTCCTTTATAGTGATTTAAAAACGCAATAATAAAACAATATTGACATGTATAATCAATTATATTATTTTATAACTGATTATTTGAACATAATTTTAAAAATATACAGCAATATATCTCTGAAATAAACGATTATTACATCATTTAATTGATTAAGCATGTTTCCCATTATATGTAAAATCTAATTTAATCGATTATAAGAAAAACAAAATCGATTATATAATTGAAAATATTAAAACTGAGAAGCGCTATATTTGAATCAACTATTTTCCTGCATAATCGATTATTATTGGGCTTAGAACTTTCTAAAAAATAATTTAACGATTATGTAATTGATTAAAAATGCCAAAAATTTATTTTTAATTTTAATAAATAAAAAATGATAAAGTTGGTAGGGTAACCAAGAATTTGCATAAATTTAAATAATTTATTTTATAGTTAGTTTTATTGGTCCAATCTTCATTTGATGTAATTGAGACTAACAAAGAAACATACAACCTAACAAAGGTGTATAGAAAAAACTAAACTAAACCTAACTAAAAAATGTAGGGTAAAACTTTTTTTAGGTAAGTGAAACTTGTTTACATCAAACTATTTACAATGTATGAAAATGTATGCAACGTGTCTCATAGTAATAATAAGAGAACTTTGAAAGAGATAGGTTGGTTACCAGCCATTAATGCACTTATTGAAATGTTTTACATATATTACGTAAACGAACATCGGTATTGTTTTGTATTTCAATTTTTTATTTTAAGTCAAAACCAATTGATTTTTTTAAAGAAAAAAAAATCAAATTTACTTCGAACCTTACCAAGTTCAAGACGTATATTAGTGAGAGTTTTTCTGTCAGTAAATTTTTTAACTTTGATAATTTATATTATTTAATTGAACAACAGTTCTTTGATCAATAGTAATTATCAATACGAGTTCCTATTTATATACAAATATTATTATAACTAGTTTACATGACTCACAAACATTATTTACTAAAACCTCACTCCAATGACTTCTCTCTAATACAATTAAATTATCTAAAAATCTTAACAAAGTTTTACTAAATCAATCATCACGTTAATAAACTTATTTGATAATCGATAAACTTTGGTTATTAATTAGCTTTTATTTTAATATTATTTTATAAAAACTTTATGAATTGTTTTTCCATAGATATAATTGGGTGAAATGCTTATTAATATTAGATGATTTTTTTACCATTAAAACTTGTCAATAATTATTTCCACTAAAAGAGTTTTAAATAAAATAGACTGTGTATTGCATATATTTATAGATTTATCTATTTATTCATTAACATCTATCCTTAATAAATATTTATTACTTTTCATCTCTATATTGATCATTTAATATATTTTATAAATTTTTTTAAAATATTTATTTCGTAATTCCTGTCCCTACTAATTGATTAAAATAAAATGTATCCAAATATTTAAAATGCAATTTTATACAACCACTTTTAAATATTATTTTTTTCAAAATACACTTTGAAGAGCTGATTCCAAAAAAAAAAAATTTATTATAGTATTCACATAGTTTACTTTGTTCAATATCTTTTCGTTTTGAAACATATATTATTACTTTAACTTATCGTTGTTAAAATTATTTAATAAATATCATTAATGAGTATATTTAACTTTCCATTAAACATAAATAAGTCTATTAAACTTATTTGATCTTACCAATGACTTTTTGGTAAAAGTTGAACACTAGAATACCCTTACAAAACTGAAAAACCAAAAAACTAGAGTTTGATAGTTTTGGCAATAAAAAATATTTTCTGGTCATTTTTATAATCAATTAATTAATATAACTAAACATCAACGAAATGATTTTTTATAATACAGTGTCTACAAAATATATTTTAAAGTATCTAAATTAAAAAATATATATTATGTATATATTCTTAAAATTAATATAAAATGTAATGATATTGTTATAGTATTATCTACATATTTATTCTTTTATGTCATGTTTTGGTTTCAGAATATATATTATTAACTTAAAATTATTGGATCTATTAAATTTATTAGACATATTATCAACGACCATTATAAGATTTAAGTCTTCAGCAATGTATTATATTAATTCAATCCTTTTTGAATTTGATTAAAAGGATATTTGCAAAATTCAACTCTATGAGATTCATGAAATTTATTTTAAAATTAATATTTTTTTTTCATTGATGTGTTTAAGTTTTTAAATATCTGCAACTAATTATAACAAAAAATTTAGTTATTTTTATAAGTTTATTGAAAAATAATTTTAATATATATTTTACGAAAAAACGATTTACGTAAGAAAAATGTTGTATATGATGTTGAAAGAGAAAAAAAAATAACAAACGAAAAATAATCACAATCTTCAAATTTGATAATGCACGAAAAATAACTTATTATTTTCAGAAAAAGTGTACTACATTTCAGTTTATATCTCGGATAGTTTTTTTTTTTCTGAAAACAATTAAAATGGATGAAAACATTTTTTTTTTACTAAAGATGCTATAATTTGGACAGTTAATTATTAGGTGTAATCGTTTTTATTTGTCCAAATCCCAAAGCAAATTATTTATTTATTTTTTGCTAAATTCATTCAATGCTCCACATTATAGTTTAATTTAATGTGCAATTTATTGCGATTATTACTTATCATAAAGTTAGGTTGTAAAAGATTATTTAAAATGGAAAATAGAAATGTATATTGGAATATGTATAATGGTGACCTTTTATTTATCATATCTTAATTTTAAATTATATATTATTATTAACTTAAAATTAGCAAACAAACTTGTATCGTAAATATTATTGATGTAAATTATTTCATTCTCGACATATAGTAATATACTGCAATTTTTTTAAGCAAAAATATTTAATGGGTTAAATATGTTTTTTTTTTCTTAACTTAAAATTAATATTAGTCTCTTTTTGGATAGTTTAATCTTCTAATTTTATAAATGCATAGATTTAATATTTTAATAAAATTTGTTAAGTTTATCTTAAGTTTTAAACGTCTTATAATATTTGAGTTATTTATATAATTTGACACATTTCCATTTCAATGTTAGCTGATAAATTGTTTATATTGTTTGACACATTTTCGCTTCAATGTTAATTGAAAAATAAATTTGAAACGTCAAATAAATCTAACAACATTTGATTAAAATGACTAAAATTACACATTTACAAAATTAGGAGACTAAATAGGACTAAAATTTTAAAAAAAAATTAAATTCTAATTTTCACTTATTTAAAATTAAAAGAATAAAAATATATTTAACTCCTATTTAATATACATTCATTTGTCAAATAAAGTGAAGGATGCCCTAGTTAGGTAACAACATACCCGATTTTCAAAGTTTGCTATATGAATGACAACCCAATAAAGAGGCAAAGTCCCACAAATGAAAAATTCTTATGGCAAAGACCGAAACAGTTAAATTATGTTGGTGAATTTTTTCTACAAAGTAAATAAGGGTAAAATTGACATTACCAACTCTTAACTATTTACTTTTCATCACCGTTTGCATCAACATTGGCCTAAACATGAAACATGATCAAAAGTACCACACTTTTTACTCTTTTTCTATATTCCACTTTCCTTATCGTACATTTACAAGGACAAAGTTTTTCGGTACTGCTTTTCAATCAAAATTTTAAATTAATATCAGTATAGTTCATGATGTTTTTTAATGTACACATTACCAAAAAAAAGTTGAATTCAAATTAAAAAAACGTATTAACCACACATATCTGAGGTATTTATTATATTATTCATCACAATTATTATTTTTCTCCTTGCTTTTATTTTGGTACTATTGAATTTTGTATTTTACTGTCTAACAATAGAATCACATTAGTACACAGACACTCCATTTTCTGTATCATTATTTGTTAACTACAAAAAAAAAAAGTCAAAAGTCTGAATTTATTGATGTTTTATAGTTGATTTTATCGACAAATCAGAAAATTCGTCAGTAAATATCAATAATTTTTTTATTAATAAATATTATGATTTTCTTTTTCTATTCTTCATTTTCATTTTTTATTATTGTTGTTCATCACTGTCGTCCAAACTCGGTCTTGTCACCATTCACCACGCTTTTGACTTCTTTTTCTTCTCTTTCTTCTCCACTTCCTCTTCGTCTCTTCCTATATTATACTTAAGCATGAAATGAATTTGTTGCATAATATTCATCATACTGCAATACAATGGTATTGAGGTTATGGTTTTCCTTTTTCATCCTTTAGTCATTTGAGTGTAATAGTTGTGAATCTTATTAGTTAGCAAAGTGTAAAATTATGTGTTATGATATAAAATGCGAAAGTCAATGTAATTTGAGGGTGAATCAATGCGAAGGTAGCTTCAAAGGTTTCTATAGCATTGTCATTGATAGGTTATATAGATGAAAGGAGCTTGGAAGTCAATGTAATTTTGTTATTCACGTGGGTTTCATATCACAATAATAACGATAAAGAAAAAAAAATATTGAATGGACATTAATGGTCCTGCACTAAATTAGAGGTAGATGGAATAATATGATATTACAAAGAGAATTTTGAGTGGAATCCTTAGCAAACTCCAACGTGCAACCACGAAACTAATGACGAAAAGAAAAGTTAATAAGGTAATATAAGTTTGTTATATTACTTAATAAATTAAAAATGTTTTAATAATTTGAAATTATATATATATATATATATATATATATATATATATATAGATATATATATATATATGACAACAAGAATAATTATGGAGACAAATAGGAGGACACACTAGTGCAAGAAAGGCTTTTGGCAGTAGTTATTTTTGTCATTTTGCCCCGGTTCTAGAACCGAGGCATATTAGGACAAGACCAAAAAGGTTAGCTTTTTGCCTCGGGTCTCAACCGAAGCAGAAGCTCCATATTCTGCCTCGGTTCTGCTGAGAACCGAGGCCATATGTGCTTCTCTGCCCATCTTCTCCTCCAGAAACCCTAGGTAGTCACCATGGTTACACCACAACTCCGTCAACCACCGCCAGATCTGAAACTCAAAACGAAAGATCTGTAGCCACTGCAGTCTTCTCCTTCATCGTAAGAGCAATTTTTGAATCGTGCAACCACCATGGAACCTCCATGTTCTTCATACATCACACTTGCATAAATGCAAACAAAAATCAACCATCTGCAGCAAATCACAAACCCTAAATCGTGTCTCCTCCTCCAAATCACGAAACCACCTCCTTCGCAATGACAAGTTTCTTCATGCTGCCGCCACCTACATGTCTCGCCACCATCAACGACAGACCTCCATCCACGCACAACACCAATCTACCACACACTTGTAACACAACGAACTGATGCCCACTTCGCGAGTCCCAAATCGCACTTCGCCAAGCCAGAACACGAATGAGCCAAACGTCTAGTAGTTGTGAGTGGTTGGAGTGCAACATCAGCAGTGGAGGTGGGTGGTTGAGAGAGAGAACACGCACGCGAGGAAGAAGAGGAAAAAAAGTGATTCGCGATTTTTGAACCCTAACAAGAAAACTGGTTTTTGGCAGTGGTTCAATTCCACCCGAGGCAGAAAATACTTTTTGGCCTCGGTTCAATTCCAACCAAGGTCAAATGTCACTGCTACAATGGCATTTTTGAAATATTAGCCAACTTTTAGGCTTCGAGTCTTCAAAACTGAGGCATATTAGACCTTTTGACATCAGTTTTCTAATGAACCGAGACATAAAAGTTGAAAAAAATTGCAAAATTACCACCGCACCATTTTATGCTTCGATTAAGCGACAACTGAGGCCTATAACGCGAGTTAAAAGGTCAAAACTGCACTAGTGACAAGTACAACAAATAAGGACGAATAGACATATACTTTTTCATTTTGGTTTTCATTTTCAATTTAAAAATTTGAACATTATTTATATGTGTACTTAGTCGAACTTAAAATTTTTTATCAAGATGAAAACAACTTATGGATTTTTAGTCATGGATAATCTTTTAGCAAAATTGAAATTTTGACGAATTTATTCTATTATCGATGGTTTGTATTCGTCAATAATACATGATTTTTGTATAATGATAATATTTAAAAATTAGACCAATTTACCGAAAAAATTTAAATATTTTAAATAGTAAATTCGGAAAAAGAAATATGATTATTTGTGTACTCTTTATTAAAAATTTAAGTAAATAAATATGTGTAAAAATTATCTATTTATATCTCATTTTTTCATATTAAATATAAAAAATTTGTTTACAAATCATATATCAAATATTTGTCAAACACTTACATGCAAATAAATAGGTTTTTTTCAATAATTTTTTTAATGAAATTTAAAAAGTGAAAAAATAGTGAAACGAAAAGAAAAGAAAAGAAAGATGGTTTCCTTTCAATAAGAAGAATATATACAAAACTTTCAAAAATGTAATATTATTAATGTATTAATAAAAATTTAATTTGTTCCTACACAAACATTCCATAAGAAGCTCTTCTCCTTTCGCGATACTCAAGCTTAAATGTTACCCAAATTCCATAAGAGATTTTCTGTGTTCGATTTCGATCACTCTCCAAAAACTTTTCTACTTTCCTTAATCGTTGAAGTCACACCTAGCCATATTATCTCACTTGTTTCTACGTATTTCAATTTAAATGTAATGTTGTGATGTCTTGATTTGTAACTATTTTATATTTTGTCATGTAATACTCTTAATACAGTTCATATTTAAATTTGATTTTTTTTTGTTTGGATATAATTTAATTTAACAAACAATTAAAATATATATGAAGTATACCAAATTTATTCTTAATTATATTTTCTCGGAAGCAAGTAAACATGCAAAAGCTGTAATTACTGGACGAGTGCGGTTTATGACAACTTAATAGTAGGTCTGATATGCTACATTGTAATATTCAAGTTTCTTTTTAACATATTACGTTATTTCAACTACATTTTTTAATTTGATTAGTAGTATATTCGTAAAATTCAACTTTCCGGATACCATGCTTAAGTAATAAACTTAAATAAGGTTATAAATGCGCTATTTTTTTTTTATTTCATTAAATATTAATTGAATATTATTAGCATTATTAACTCTAATTGTTAGGCGTATTCATTTTCCACTTGTCGCAACCAAATTATCTTTCTCATTTGTTAAATCCATTAAATGCTCCAAAGGTAATAGTTTGCAGATTGTTCAAATTAAAATAAACTAACAAATGGTTATATTTCAATTATTGGGTATATTATTTATTAAAAAATAAAAATTTGAAAAGGAAAAAAAATCAATATATATATATATATATATATATATATTACTAATTTACGTTTATCTATATATAGTTATACACAAATCCTTATTATTGTTCATAATATTGACTTTTAATATTTTTATTATAGTATATACAGTTTGTTATCATCTTTTAATTTTAAAATATTAAATATTTAATTATGATGGTATAATGATTGTCCTTTATTTAAAAATATAATTTTTATTAATTATACCGTTTGATTTAATTAGATTGATTTGCGACTATTTTTACAATATCACAATTATCACTAGAACAATAATACGTTCCTCTGAGTGGAGTTTTTATAACATTTAATAATATGGGAATCCAAATAAAGTGAAAAATGTCATAGTTAGGTAACAATAAAGTTTGCTATTGTAAACGAATAAAAAGGCAAAGTTTCACAATTAAAAACACATACTATCGACTATTTAATAAGAAAATTTGTAAACATTGATCAATTTTAGTGGCCAGTAATTTTTATTAACTACAGTGACCAATTTAGATATCAATTTATAAAGCTAAAAATTATTGATTACTAAAATAGTTATTATTATACATAAAAAATTATAATCGGTCACTAAATTAGTCTTTAAAATTAGCTATCATAGTTTTGGATAACAAAGAAAATTGGTCACTAAAAATTAGTTACCTAGTTTTTTGTTACCAAAATGAATTAGGTTCTAAATTAATCTCCTATTAACTAATGACTAATTTAATGACCAATTATAATTTTTTGTTTATAATAGTAACTAATAATTTTTAATTTTGTAAATTGGTATTTAAATTGATTATTATAGTAATTAGTTATTTTTTATTTTTAAAATTGATTTCTAATTAAAAATTTGTTTATAGTGATATTTATAGCTCTCAAAATATAAAACTAAAGCTTTTGGTGTTGTTTACATCAAAGGTTAATGTCAACATTACTATTTACTACCTATTAACCGGCTATTTTTCTATATTGGTCCAAACACGAACTACTATAATAAATGTGTACCTCACATTTTGCAAATATTTTATACACGTCCTATCATACATATGGAAATATGTATTACAATTATTTTTCAATAAAACTAGAAATTTAATTATATATACATAAACATTTGTACAAGAGGACGTTTACAAATATTTATAGGTAAGTACTTATATAGTAAAATCTTGATAATTGTAATATTAGGTTTTTAATGTTAGAGTTATGATGATAAATTAAATGGAAAATGAATATATCTTTTAATATTTGTAAATAAATTTAAGATTATTTATTTTTCATTTATTTTAAAATGTTAATCCTCTAATACGTATATATCTTGTGTTCTTTTCTAAAATTCAAGATTAGTCGTGCATCACTTTTATGATAAAGTTTTATTTGTTAGCAGGAAGTAGTGCCGGAAATGTGGACGAAATAATAATACATGAAAAGGGAACATAACATTGAGGGGAGAATGGTTCGAGTGGAAAAATTTTCATATAACTAAACTCATAATAGAATTATCAGCAAATATATCAAGAAGGTAAGGTCAAGATACTTAGTGTGGAAAAGATACAAGTATGAAAAATATACAGTAAAATATGTACATAAAATTTTCTACAATAATATTAGTGGGAAATATAATGATTTTTTTTTCTTTAAATTGGAAGACAAAAGCAATACCATGTGCAATACACTTGGAAACTAGTGTATAAGCCCAAAAACATGCATTCATGGTATACAATAATAACACGAGTTTGAAGAATCATATATCAAATCTTAAAATACTTTAGATTTTGGATATAGCAATGGAGAACTTCTTTAGATGTTAAATTAGACTTTGGTTAGGATGATAAAATACATGTATACGTGAAGTGGGTCATTGGTAGCTATAACCTAATAACAACATAAGAGATTTTTTTTTTTAAATGTTAGTTGTTAGTTTTTGTTAATGGAAACCCACAACCTCTCCCACTCATTCCTTTTAAGAGACCAAATCAATCTTATTTCTCCAAATTATTAGGAAGGAGATCGAATTCATAACTTTTCTTTCCCTTGCCTTCCATCTCCTGCATAAGGGATAGATCCTACATTTCAAATATCTTTATGTGATATGATTAATAATATTACTTTAGGAATTTGAGGCATGTTTCTAACTTTAATAGAAGGCATGAGGATATAATTTTGTTTGGAGGATCAACAAATTGGGTAGCCATACGTAGATTACGTTGTAGTAAATAAAGCCTTTAACAATTGTTAATTTTTTTTTTAAATCGGGTTTACACATGTCATTAATAAATGTTGAGAATAATTCAAGTGTGAATCAAAGTCCCATATTGGATAGAAAAGACAAAATTAAACATTATATAAGAGGAAAGATTTATGAACCCGCATTACCTTAATGTTTTGGATTAAAAGTGGTATCGAATGTCTTACTTGTGTTAGACTACACACACACACAAGTGGTGTCAAATGTTTTACGTGTGTTAGACTAATGTCACACACACACAAGTGGTGTCAAATATCTTATGTGTGTTAGACTAACGTGACACAAAAAAAAAGTGGTGTCAAATATCTTACATGTGTTAGACTAATGTGACACACACACACACACAAAACAAGTAAGAACATAACATGGACAAAGTCAAGAATATATGCAAACCTTAGAAACAAGGAGGAAGTGTATGTCATTTAATATTATTTTACTAATCAAGTGCAAATGGAGGTTGGCTATGGAAGATGAGGAACTACGGAAGGAAATTTTAGAATTCAAATATAGGTTTTGGAGAAAATTGAATGATAACAGTAACCTACACACAATTAAGGTGGTGGAGTGATTTGAGGAAAGTATGTGGAAATGAGACAGATGAGAAGTGGTTTGATAGGGATGTGGAATTGAAATTAGGGACAAGTTGTAAGATTATATTTTGGGAAGATAGATAATTGAGTGGCTTGATGGGAATGGTGTGTGGAATGAAGGAGTACTTGGCTTGGGTAGGAAAAACCACGTATCCCGACCCTAATGGTGGAGTTAAAACAAAAATATCTAAATATGGAAAGGGAGGTTGAATGGAAGAGTTGTTATGTAGTGGGGGATGTCTATACTACTAGATCAGCTTATGAAAAGCTGCAATAGTAGTTAACAAGGGGACAATACTGCACTCTTCAGACTATTTTGGAAAGTTAAGGCTTTATCATCTGCACAACATTTAACATGAAGGGTAATTATGGGTATAGTGACAAATTAGAAAAACTTGAGATGTAGGAAATCCTATGAGGCAACAATATATGCATGATGCATGGTGAGGTGCATGAAATAAAGTGTCATCTATTTTTCACTTGTAGTATATCAACTATAGCGTGGAACACATGTGGTACAAGTTCAATACAACATAGACAAGCAGTGAATCACTTCAAACAATTTAGCATTTTAGACCTTTGTACCAAAGATAATATCATTTGGAAGTGTATAGTAGTGCAAATTAGTGATTTTACATCAATATTTTACATTATTTTCTTTCAAACCTCATAGAGGTGGTGTCCTTTTTGTAATAATGTGGACATATATTACATCGGTTAAATAAGTAACCAATGTAATATTAGGAAGCGGGAGGCCATTACATCGGTTATAAGCAAAATCAGTGTAATCAACTCAATTTTTTTCATCTTCCCGCTTATACTTTGGCTATATTTTTTCGCACCTTTTCCTTGTCGTACATACCTATTTCCAATGGAGCTCATGTTTTGCACTTTGGTGTCTATTGGTTCTCCATTCTATTTGGGATGTAGTGGCTTCATTTGGCTCTTAGTTCTCCATTATGTTTGGGTTGTAGTGGCCCCATTTGGCTCTTAGTTCTCGATTCTATTTGGGCTATAATGGCTCCCTCGCACATTCTATGTTTCAACAATAATGGCTCGCTTTGTTCTCACGCCAGTTGTAGTGATGCACCATTGCAATTTGGTGTCTCATGGTGGCTCGTCGTTGCAGATTCGATGGTGCACCATTGCATAGCTGGTGGCTTGTCATTGCAGATTCGATGGTGCACCATTGCATAGCTGGTGGCTTGTCATTGCAGATCTGGTCAGTGGCGGATCTTGATGTTGGGGGAGCCAAAATAATATACTCAAAATTCAAAATTTATATATTTAATTATTGTCATTAACACAATAAAAATGAATAAATAATTTAGTATAATAGTGTATCTACAAAAGAAATCATACATATACAAAGGATTGTCCTTTGTTTTTCAGATTTTTGAACTCATCCATAATTGAGTCAAAACTAAAATTTTTAACTATTTCTTTTTCAATGTAAATATAAACATGTTCCAAAACATTAATATAAAACATGTTCCTCTAATAGAACAATATGATCATTTGTATCATGATTCAGGATACATAAAGCTAATAAGATATTGAATTTATATTGATTTCATCTTCAACAATAGCTTTCTTTTTATCACTTTTAAGAAATAAATCTATTCTTTTATTCTTCATCAATATACCTATTTCTTTTTTAAGTTTAAGATTAAAAAATAATTTATCATAATTTAATTAAAAAATAAAAATGAAGATTTACTAAAAGAAAAAAATCAATGACAATCAAGTCCCATTAAAATATGATTATGAAAAAACACATAGTACAGTCATTTTTTCCTATAATCATACAAAAATGAATATAAGGCTTATGTGGTAAAAAATAATGTTAACTATTAAACAAATATTTCACTATCAAGTAATATGAGAGAGTTACCTTTTGTCTTCACAAATGAAAGCGAACAAATGATAAATGAAAGCAAAAAGAATAAGTTTGTATTTAACTTTTTTTTTTCAAAACAAAAAGAAAACATGTGAGAATGTGAGATCAATATAATTTGTGAAAAACTTAAAAATACAATGAAAAAGAAAATAAAAAATATCTTAATAAATATTTTTATTCTTTATTACATTTGATTTTATATTTTAATATTTATTAACATTAAATGTTATGCCTTATAAAATAAATAAAAAGATACCTCATTTAACTTCTATCAATTTCCATGTTACATCTGATAAAAAAATTTAAAAAATTGAAAATAATTAATATATATATATATATATATAATATAAAAAATTAAAAATTGGGGGGCATGGCCACCCCTGCCCCAATGATCCTCCGCCATTGGATCTGGTGGTCGTTGTTGCAGATCCAGTGGCTCTTGGAACAAATCTTTAATCTCTACACATCCAGTGTTGGTGAGCCCTAACCTCTGCATCCCCCATAGCTCCTTGCATTTTCTTTCACTTTGCAACAATTTTGGGAAATCCAAACAACAACATGGCTTTGTCTTTGGTGATTTTAACTGTTTTTTCCACTATGAGATGGAACAACTTCATAGAAAATGTTTTGTAGACAACTTCATGGACAAGCAAATTTCTTTTGAAATATTAAATCGATTGTGAGTTAACCGATGTAAAATATTTTTAATTTATTACATCAACTAGATCTATATCGATTTTAAAACTGATGTAACATATCTTTAAACAACCTTAATGTAATACAACATTCTTGCAGTAGTGATATGTGGATATTTTAGGTATTTAAAATATAAAAAAACAAAATTATATTTAAGAATGCTTGTGTGAATACAAAATAAATCTTTTGTTCGGTGCATATTAAAGCTTGAGCTTTGTTAATTAACACATAAATTCAACAAGGTACATTTTTTATGCCCTGAATAAGATCAATATGGTAGTAACAGGGTAGTAAGAGAGTTGACAAAGTTGACTGGTGAAGGATGGTAGGATGTTTATGACCTAAAAGTCTTGTTAGAAGCAAAAAAGTGAGTTATAAGAAGAAATACACAATGGAGAATTATACTAAGTAGAGGTGGGCATGGATTGGATATTTAGATATCCACTCCAGATCTAATTTGAATCCAAATATATGGTTCAAATTTTGATCCATATCCACTTTTTTTTGAAAAAACAATTTGGATATTTTGAAATATATATCCAAATATTAGGATCAAGTTAGATATCCATATCTAAATATTTGAATCAATTAAAAATCTAGATTCATTTCTAAATCCATTTTTAATGAAACTTAACTTTTTATAAATTTAATTTTAATTTTAAATTTATATTTTAAAAATAAAATAATTATTTCATCCAATACATAAATATTTTTTAAAAAAGTAAAATAATATATAAAATAATAAAAATATAAAAATATTATAAATTTAATAGTATTAAAGATTAAAAATAATATATTATTTAAATTCTTAGCATTAAAAAAATTAAAATCATATAATTGTCCATATAAAATCATTTAACCTTTTGGTAATGAAAATGATTATAAAGTCATTACATCCTCATACGATATCACTAACATTAAAAAATAACAAATCCAAAACACTATAGAGTTCATGGCAATTTTAACAGTCTCTTCAAATAGAATGCAGCAACACCCATTCGATTACAAAGTTCAAAATCTCTTCCATGGCTCATTAACTCAAACTCATTATCAATATCTCACAACCATCTATATATGAAGCAATTGGAGTTGGCATCAATCCACTTGACTTGTGATTTATCTGAAACATGAACGAATTAATAAAGAAATTTAAATAATCTATTCCAATGATAGATATAATAACAAATTCATATGTCATGGCAATAACAACATAAGTTAATGCATCACTCAATCATTTTATCTCTACCCACCAATTCTAATAAAACTAACACATTTTTTGTGACTTATAAATGTTGTTCCATCAAAGTGTCATGTTAGAATACAACTTAAGGTTTTAAGAAAATCACTAAACAATAGAATACAAGAAAGAGAAGTTATTCACATGAAAAGGGAAGTCCATTCATTACTTACTAATTGCAAGAGGCATGGGGCGTGAGCTTTAACTCAAAGAAATTATACTGTGGTCATCATCTTGTTGAGAAACCAACTCTTTAAGAAATAAAAAAAATTATCATTAGTTAATACATATTTAATTATAATATTATTACATAATTTAAACATCAAAATACCTTGGTCAACAGATTGAAGCTCTTCAAAATCATAGTCTAACAATGATGGTGAATGTGTGTCTTTCAACCAATCCTGTGTACAAATAAGTGCCTCCACCTTTTGTTGTGATAAAGAACTTCGATATGGATCAAGCACTCTTCCTCCCGTGCTAAATGCAGACTCAGATGCTACCGTAGAAACAGGCATAGCTAATAGCTCTC